>Ga0207060_10100_pt1 | contig 32873 bp, 32 predicted proteins | sample Alteio_BWMinCont_30_FD_153270 | JGI IMG/M metagenome (GOLD analysis project Ga0207060, IMG submission 153270) | Enriched cells from forest soil in Barre Woods Harvard Forest LTER site, Petersham, Massachusetts, United States -... | ecosystem: Environmental > Terrestrial > Soil > Temperate forest >...
AGACCGAACTTCCAGAGGTGATAGGCAATGTCTTTGCCAACGTAAGTCACCGTCCCATTTGAGCGAACGATGACCTTCGCATCCTCATCCGGACCGTCAGAAGCATCTGAAGTGGCACGATCTTCTTTCACGGGCACGCGAAGCGCATTGCCTGGACGGCTAGTCCTGCGTTTCATCACCCAGCAGCCCTTGTTCTTGCCTTCGGTTTCGAAATACAGCACGCCCTTAGCCTTCAACTGCTCAAAGGCCAAGTCCCAGAAATGTAAATGAAGAATCTCGCTCTCGCGTGGCAGCAGATCGTACTCGATATCAAGTCGCAGCATCGTCTCCAGATGCCGCCGCAATACCGCAGTCGAAATGATCTCGCCAATCTGCGCAGCATCATTGCCGCCGTGCTCAATCGCATGAAGTGTATCGAGTCGAATCTGTTTTCGCGCCTGCTTCTGCGATTCGTCCGCGTCATACCACTGCGAGACGCGCGCATATAAATCCCAGCAGTAGTAGTCGATGCGCTCGCTATTCGCCGCAAGCTTCGCCATCAGCACCTGCACATCGGCAAGCGACAGCTCTTCCAGATGCGTCAGCCCGACAACAATGTCAGCCACCTGCACGCCGGTGTTGTCGATGTAGTTCTGCACATCAACCTTCTGTCCCGCAGCCCGCAGCATGCGCACAAATGTGTCGCCCAGAATCGCATTCCGCAGATGCCCCACATGCGCGGCTTTGTTGGGATTGATGCTCGTGTGCTCGACTAGTGAGTGCAGGCCTGACTCCCCACGTTCAATATCCCCACCAGCAGCAACCGCACGCACAGCTGCACGGCGATCCAGCCGCGCATTAATGTATCCCGCGGCGGCGACCTCAAAACCCGCAAAGCCTTCCAGCGGTGACAGCCCCGCCACAATCTCCTCAGCAATCTTGCGCGGAGCCTTCTTCAACTTGCGTGCCAGCTCAAAAGCAACCGGCAGCGCATACTCGCCGAACTTGATCTCCGGAGGCTGCTCAATCGAAATCGTGTCCAGCTCAATCTGGAATTTTTCGCGCAGCACCGCGCGCAGACGTTCAAGCAGCTTCTTCTGTTCTCTTAAATACACGTGGATTCACCGGGAAAAACGCGAGCGGAAATTCCGTAACGCTTTGTCAAATACCTGATTTTATTGCTCGATTCTATCAGGCAAGCTGGTTTGACGCTGCTTCGGCGCACCCCTAAGATGAAAAGAGCAGTTCCAGAAAACTTCTGCGCATGTCGAACCCCGAAAAGTTTTACCTCACCACTCCGATCTACTACGTCAACGCGCGCCCGCACATCGGCCATGCGTACACCACCATCGTGGCCGACGCCATCGCACGCCGCAAGCGCGCCCTCGGCTTCGACACTTGGTTCCTCACCGGAACCGACGAGCACGGACAGAAGATCGAGCGCTCCGCCAAACAAGCCGGAATCGACCCGCAGCACTTCACCGACAAAGTCGCAGCCGAGTTTCGCGGCCTGTGGGACCGCATGGGCCTCACTTACGACGACTTCATCCGCACCACCGAGCCTCGCCACAAGCAGGCCGTGCAGAAATTCTTCACCCTGCTTAAAGATCGCGGCTTCATCTACAGGAACACCTACACGGGCCAGTACTGCGTCTCCGATGAGGCATTTGTCGATGTTCCTCCGGGCGCGCCCTGTCCTGACTGCGGACGCATCACCGAAACCCTCAGCGAAGAGAACTACTTCTTCAAGCTCTCGGCTTTTGAGCGCAAGCTGCTCGAGTTCTACGACGCAAACCCTGACTTCATCCGCCCGGAAGCGCGTCGCAACGAAGTCATCTCCTTCGTGCGCAGCGGCCTCAAAGACCTCTCGGTAAGCCGCACCAGCATCAAGTGGGGCATCCCCTTTCCCGGCGACGAGAAACACGTCATCTACGTCTGGGCCGACGCGCTCGCCAACTACATCACAGCGCTCGGCTACGGCAGCGATGACACGTCAAAATTCGACCGCTACTGGCCCGCCGATCTGCAGATTGTGGGCAAGGAAATCAGCCGCTTCCACTGCGTCTACTGGCCGGCGTTCCTGATGGCCGCCGGGCTGCCTCTTCCGAAGAGTGTCGTCGCCCACGGCTGGCTTCTCTTTGAAGAGAGCAAGATGTCGAAATCGCGCGGCAATGTGGTCCGGGCGGAAACCATTCTCGACGTCCTCGGCGCCGACGCCCTGCGCTATTTCCTGCTGCGCGAGATCGTTTTTGGTCAGGATGGCAGCTTCTCCTTCGACGCGCTGGTGCAGCGCTACAACTCGGACCTCGCCAACGGCTACGGCAATCTTGTCAGCCGTACGCTGACCATGATCGGAAAGTATTTCGACGGCATTGTTCCCGAACCCGTCGCTACCCAAGCCGACTCCATCGCAACCGAAGCGCCGAACGCTATTGCCGCATTCGACCGCTCTTTCGACGCGCTCGATTTTTCGCGGGCGCTCGAAACCGCATGGGCCATGGTCGCGGCTGTGGATGGCTATCTGACCGCCAGCGCTCCCTGGAAACAGCCCGAGAGCGTCACCGACGAGCAGCAACAGGCATTCCGCGCCACCGTTCTCTACACGGCCGCCGAGACCATCCGCATCATTACCGCTCTCGTCTATCCGGTCATTCCCGACGCGGCAACCAAAGTCTGGGCACAGCTCGGACTCGGCGACATCCGTACCGCAGACCTGAAGAATCTAACCTGGGGCGGCCTGAAATCCGGCACAAAGCTCGGTGAGATCGGCCGGCCAGTATTTCTCGAATTTCGCCTGGTCTGCTGGATCGTCGCTGCCGTAGCCGATGGCGGTCATGTAGTTGGTCAGCGCGTCGAGCCAGACATAGATGACGTGCTTCTCATCGCCGGGAACAGGAATGCCCCACGTGAAGCTGGTGCGGCTGACGGACAGATCCTTCAGGCCGGCTTTGACGAAGGCAAGGACTTCGTTCCGGCGACTCTCGGGGCGGATGAAGCCGGGATTGTTCTCGTAGAGCTCGAGCAACGGGCGCTCGAAGGCCGAGAGCTTGAAGAAGTAGTTCTCTTCATTGACGGTTTCTGTGATGCGCCCGCATTCTGGGCAGGGCGCGCCGGGAGGAACATCAACGTAGGCCTCGTCGGAGACGCAGTACTGGCCGGTGTAGGAGCCTTTATAGATGTATCCGCGCTGCTGGAGCAGACTAAAGAGCTTCTGCACGCCGCGCTTGTGGCGCGGTTCCGTTGTGCGGATGAAGTCATCATAGGTGAGACCCATGCGGTCCCACAGGGCGCGGAACTGGGCGGCGACCTTATCGGTAAAGGCCTGCGGCGTGACCCCCGCGGTGCGGGCGGAGCGGTCGATCTTCTGGCCGTGCTCGTCGGTGCCGGTGAGGAAAAACGTATCGATGCCCAACGAGCGCTTGCGGCGCGCGATGACGTCGGCAACCAGTGTGGTGTAGCTGGTTCCGATGTGCGGGCGCGCGTTGACGTAGTAGATCGGGGTAGTGAGATAGAACTTGTTGGACATGCGAGGCAGTAGATGCGCGCTCTGGCGATTGGATTCTTCTTTCACAATGTTAACAGGATGTATGGGTTGCGCGGCGACTGTGGCGGGAGACAGGCCGTGTAGAATCAGCCAAGAAAAACAGGGATTCTTGAGAGAGTTTCAGGTATCAGGGACGTGTATTTAAGAGAGCAGAAAAGACTTGAAGAGCGGCTGCGCGCGGTGCTGCGCGAGCTGTACCAGATCGAAATCGCGAATGTCGTGATCGAGCAGCCGCCGGAGATCAAATTCGGCGAATATGCGCTTCCGCTGGCATTCGAACTGGCTCGCAAGCTGAGGAAGGCTCCGCGCAAGATTGCCGAAGAGGTGGTGGGTGCGCTGGGCCAGGTCGACCGGTTCGTCGGTTTCGAAGTCGCGGGTGCGGGTTACATCAATGCGCGGCTGGATCGCGGCGCGGCCGTTGAGGCGATTGCTGCAAGAGGCGAGCTTGAGACGTCGAGCGAGCATCTGCATTCGCTGGTTGAACATACGAGCATCAATCCCAACAAGGCAGCGCATGTGGGGCATCTGCGCAATGCGATCCTGGGCGACACGTTTGTGCGGCTGTTGCGGGCGGCGGGGCAGCAGGTCGATGTCCAGAATTACATCGACAACACCGGCGTGCAGGTGGCGGATATTGTCGTCGGCCTGATGCATCTCGAGGGCTTTTCGCTGAGTGACGTGCAGGCGCTGATGGCGCGGCTCGCCGATAAGGGCGAGCGCATCGATTACTACTGCTGGGATCTCTACGCGCGCGTGTCGCAGTGGTATGAAGCGGACGAGGCGGAAAAGCAGGCGCGCAAAAAGGTCCGCCTCGACATGCTGCACGAGATTGAGAGAGGGGGCAACGAAGCGGCTGCGATCGGGGAGCTGATCTCGACGGCAGTACTGCGGCGGCATCTGGAAACGATGCTGCGACTCGGAATTGAATACGACCTGCTGCCGCGCGAGAGCGAAATTCTGCACTTGAAGTTCTGGGACCTGGCTTTCGAGCAACTGAAGGCGAAGGGTGTGCTCTATTTTGAAACCGAAGGCAAGAACAAGGGCTGCTGGGTGATGAAGAGGGCGGGTGCCAGCCACACGGGCGATGCGCTTCCCGACGGAGACACCGATGACCTTGAAGCGCCCGAGTCAACAGACGGCCCGGACGAAGATGCCAAGGTCATTGTTCGCTCGAACGGAACAGTGACCTATGTCGGGAAGGACATCGCATATCACCTGTGGAAGTTTGGGTTGCTGGGTCGGGACTTCGCGTATCGGCGGTTCTTTCGCTATTCCGATCACGAGTGCTGGATTTCAGCGGAGAGCGGCGAGTCCGACCATCCGCATTTTGGCGGGGCGCAGGCGATCTACAACGTGATCGATTCGCGGCAGGCTGATCCTCAGGCGAACGTGATCGAGGCACTGCGTGGGCTGGGATACACCGACCAGGCGGCGCATTACACGCACTTCTCCTATGAGATGGTCGCGCTGACTCCGCGTTGTGCGATGGAGCTGGGGTATGACGTACCCGAAGAAGATCAGTTGCGTTCCTATATCGAAGTCTCCGGGCGCAAGGGGTTCGGGGTAAAGGCCGATGATCTGATCGACAAGCTGATCGCAGCGACGCAGAAGGAAGTCGACGAGCGGCATCCTGAACTCGAAGCTGCGGAGCGCACAGTCATCGCGAAGGAGATTGCCGTCGGCGCGCTGCGCTACTTCATGCTGAAGTACACACGCAATTCGGTGATCGCCTTCGATTTCAAGGACGCCCTCAGCTTCGAGGGTGAGACCGGGCCATACATCCAGTACGCGGTCGTGCGCACTCGCAGCATCTTTCGCAAGGGCGAGACAACTGCCGAACAGTCACTGGCGAATATGGTGGGCATCGACGCGGCGCCTTATCTGAGCGGGGAAGATGCGGATGCAATCTGGCAAGTGTGGCTCCGTGCGGCCAAGACCTCGCTGCTGCTCGACCAGTGCATTGCAACTGCTGAGCCTGCTTATCTGGCGCGGCATGCCTTTCAACTGGCGCAGGACTTCAGCAATTTCTATCGCAAGCACCACATTCTCACCGAGCCCGATCCAGCGAGAAAGAAATTCCTGCTGGCGACAGCCGCCGTCGCGCAGCGCGAATTGATTCGCTCGCTCGGCTGGCTGGGCATCAGCGCACCGGAAGTTATGTAGAGGCACCACGCAAAAGAGGCGCCCCAGAAGGAGAACCTCTTTGGTCCCTCCGAAGGTTACCCACCTACTGGATGGGCTGGCCGGCGGCGGTCATTTGACTCAGCTGTTGCTGATCAAATTGCTTCACCCCGTCAGGCAGCGGGGCGTAGTTCAGTGATCCCGCGGTCGCCTGGCCGTCGCTGATGACGTATTGGATGAAGTTCTTGAGCGAACTCCTCTTGTCCTTGTCTGGACCGTCTTTCGGAATAATGAGGAAGGTTAACGTGGATATGGGATACGCGTCGGTGGCGGTGGCCGGTGGATTCACGATGGGTTGCCGCGGGTCCTGCGAGAGCTGCGCGGTGAAGGCGTTGATCGCAGCAGTCGTGCTTTGTGCGGTTGGAGCGATGTAATTGCCGGCCTGATTCTTCATCTTGACTACAGGCAGGTGGTTCTGTTGCGCGTAAGTCAGCTCCACGTAGCCGATGGCTCCGGGCGATTGGCGAAGCTGACCGGCGACGCCTTCGCTGCCCTTTCCGCCCAGTCCGAGCGGCCAGCTGACGCTATTGCCTTTGCCCACCTTGGACTGCCATTCAGTGCTGACTGCCGAGAGATAGGTCGTGAACGCGTTGGTGGTTCCGCTTCCATCTGCGCGATGAACGACAACGATGGGTTCATTGGGAAGGTTCACCCCGGGATTGTCCTTGGCGATGAGCGGGTCGTGCCAGGTCTTCACGGTTCCGAGAAAGATTCCGGACAGCGATTCCGGTGAGAGTTGGAGCGGCTGAGCGAGCCCGCCAAGGTTGTAGGTGATGCAGACAGGGCCGGCGGTCTCCGGGATCTGAATGACAGGCGCCATGCTCGGAAGCTGGTTGTCGGCAAGCGGCGCGTCGGAGGCTCCAAAGTCGACGGTGTTGCTCTTGACCTGTTGAATGCCACCGCCAGAGCCGATGGATTGATAATTGATCTGAACGCTGGGATGGGACTGGGAAAAGTCCTGGATCCAGCGGGTCATCAGCGGATAGACGAAGGTGCTGCCGGCTCCGGAGATTTGGATATTACTTGAGGATTTGCAGGCGGTGAAAGTGACTGCGGCGAGAGTAAGCAGAGATAAGGCGCGAATTCGGCGATGCATGCTACCTCCAAGGCTCCACGCGATGCGATGTGCGATCGCCCGTTTCGGGTTGGACCGTCGGGGCCGGCGCTCTGAATTAGCCCTCGCAGCTAACATTTTGTAACCGCAGTATTCTCTGCGGCAATCCTCAGCAGGATTGATTCATCAGATTTTCGCGATTTGCCGGCCTGTACAGGCTGACTTCACACGCGTTGACCAATTATCCCGCAGCCAGTTCCTTCGCTCTTTGCGTGGCTCGCATCACCGCCTTGATCAATGTCACTCGCAATCCGCCCTCTTCGAGTTCGAGGATGCCGTCGATAGTGCACCCCGCGGGCGTAGTGACGGCGTCTTTGAGAAGGGCTGGATGATAGCCGGTTTCGAGTACCATGCGCGCGGCTCCATACGTAGTCTGGGCAGCGAGCAGGGTGGCGATATCGCGCGGCAATCCGACTTTGACTCCGGCCTCGGCGAGCGATTCGAGGATGATGTAGATGAAGGCCGGCCCGCTGGCGGAGAGACCGGTGACGGCATCCATGTGCTTCTCGTCAACGATCACGGTGCGGCCGACGGTCTCGAAGATGCGGGTTGCAAAAGCCATCTGCGGCTCAGTCACGTAGCGGCCGCGGCACAGTGCGGAGATGCCCGCACCCAGCATCGAGGGCGTGTTGGGCATGGCGCGGATGACGGGGATCTCAATACCTGCGGCCTCTTCGATGGCGGATGTCTTGACCGACGCGGCGAAGGAGATGAGCAGTTTGCTCGTGGTGAGAGCGGGCTTGATCTCGGCGACGAGATCAGGAATCTGAAAGGGCTTCACGCCGAGCAGAATCACGTCGGCCTCTTCGACGACAGCGCGGTTGTTCGTCGAAACCTCGACTCCCCACTGCGCGGAAAGTGCAGCGGCGCGGTCGGCATGTGCGACGGTGGCAAGAAGCTGGTCAGGGCTCAGAATCTGCTGCTTGAGGAAAGCCTGGAGGAGGATTCCGCCCATCTTGCCGGCTCCGAGGACGGCGACGCGAAGTTGGGACAAATCTCGATCAATCGCTGCGGTATTCATGGTCGTTCCAGAGTACAGGAGCGCGGGTTTCGAGGTTAACAGAGCAGGGAATTGTTTAAACCATGCGGCGGTTACGCTTCGGACGGGATGGGTCCGCGTGGCGCCGCTGATGCCCGCGAGAGTGTAAAGAATCCGCCCGCGAATGCGAGGAGGAGCAGGAGGGTTTCATAGCATCCGACGAGAGTTTGGGCGTTCACAAAATAAGGGACGATGAGGGAGGGCAGGAAGAGCAGCACCAGCAACGCAATCAGCCTGCGTGTGTGCAATACGTTAACGAAAATGACGAAGGCCGCAAACAAGGCGATATCCGCATCGTAAGGCAAAATTCTTGGGCTAATGAGGATGATCGAAAGCACGACCGTTGAAAGCCACAACCGATTCGATGCGGGCTGATCAATGCGCCGGCGAAGCTGGAACAAGGCCACGATCAGGATTCCGGCGAAGATTCCAGTGATCAGAGACGGCATTGTGCTGACTCTTCCGTGGAGTTTGTATTCGAGGCCGGAGGTGATGCCGAGAATGCCGTATCCGTAATGATGGATGACTGTCATTTGCTGTACGAGCGACCACTGATATCCGGCGTAAAGCCCTGGAGAGAATACTCGCTGAAGGCCGTATGCGGCGCCCACGGCGACAGCGCAGATGCTGCAGTATCGCCATTGCCCCGTACCGGTAAGCAAGGGCAGAAGCAGGAGAAGCACCAAGGGAAGTTTGATCAAAGCGCCGACGAAAACGGCTACATAGAAGAGCGCCCAGCGATTGGCACGAATTCCGGGCAGCATTGCCAGGAAAGCAAGGAGATATAGCACAGACGCAATATTGCCGTTGGTCAATGCCATCACTCCGGTGAGTCTGGGCTCGGCAAAGAAGATCAGCAGGGCAAAGCCTGCATTGAGCCAGGTCTGGCGGAAGTAGAAGCGGGCGAGCACGATCGGCAGCGCGATGGTGCTGGCCACATGTACGACCGCATAGAGATACCAGCCGATGTGGCCTGGAAGGATGCGAGCGAGAAAGCCACCCACATCGAGAAAGATGGGGGGATATACAAAACGCAACGCGCCGTGGATGGTGCGATAAGGGTCAGCTCCGGCTAGCCAGTCGTTCAGCGCATCCGCATAGACGGGCTCGTTGGTGAGCACAAAGCTTTGCAGGGATAGACCGTGGTTGATAGCCCATTGGACATATAGGTGGCGACAGGCAACAACTGCGAGCAGGATCGCTATCAGGTATGAAGGCGGTGGTCGAACCGGCTCTGTGATGGTCTTCGCGTACACACAGACCCCTTTTCGGAGAAACCGTTGGCAAGGCTCCCCGATGCAGCCGGCGAAGGGACGTCCGATGCTGAGAGGATGGACCGCTCACAACACACGGGCGGCCAATATCGCGGTCGCTATAGTCTGCACGATTTGCGCTGCGCTATCCAGCACGAATCCGCGACAACCTGGAGCGCGGCCCGGCTCTACCGGGATTTCTGTTGAGCAGCGATCCAGTCGTCGATGCTTTGTTCGAGGACGTCGAGCGGCAAGGCGCCGGAATCAAGTACCTGGTCGTGGAAGGCCCGAATGTCGAATTTAGCGCCGAGTGCCGCTTGCGCCTTCGATCGCAACTCGAGGATCTTTAGCTGGCCCATCTTATACCCGAGTGCCTGCCCTGGCCAGGCGACGTAGCGGTCAACCTCTGCCTGGATGTTGGTGTCGTCCATCGATGAGTGTTGGCGGAAGTACTCAAGCATCTGCTCGCGGGTCCAGTGCATGGAGTGCACGCCGGTATCGACGACCAGCCGGATGGCGCGCCAGGTGTCGGCTTCGAGCCGTCCGTAGTCGGACCATGGATCCTGGTAGAATCCCACTTCTTTGCCAAGGCGTTCGGAATAGAGAGCCCAGCCTTCGGTGTAGGCGGTGTAGTCGATGTAGTTGCGGAAAGCGGGCAGGCCGGTCAGCTCCTGGGCGATGGAAATCTGCAGGTGGTGACCGGGAATACCTTCGTGATAGCTGACGGATTCTACGTTGGTTAGCGCGCGTTCGTTGAATTTGTAGAAGTTGACATAGACCGTTCCGGGGCGCTTGCCGTCGGGAGTGCCCTGCACGTAGTAGGCCTGCGTCTGATCCTGCTGCATGTACTCAGGAACGGGCAGCACTACGAGCGGAGCCTTGGGCAGTGTGTCGAAGAGTTGCGGCAGCTTCGGCCGCATCTGGTCGATGTAATGGCTGTAGAGACCGATCAACTGATCGGTCGACTGCGGATGCAGCTTGGGATTGGCCGCGATCGAAGCGCGCAGCGAGGCGAGGTCCTTGAATCCGAGCTTCTGCGCGATGACCATCATCTCGGCCTCGTCGCGCTTCACTTCGTCGAGCCCCAGCTGATGTATGGCTGCGGGCGTCAGGTTCGTGGTGGTGCTCTTGCGGACAAGGAAACCGTAGTACTTGTCACCATCCGGAATGGACCAGAGACCGGGATCGGTGCGTCCCGCGGGAATATAGGTCGAGGTGAGAAAGCGGGCGAACTGCATGTAAGCAGGCAATACCTGCTTGCGGATCGCTTCAAGAATTTCAGTCTTGATGCGGGTCTGATCGTCGGCAGAGATGCCGGCGGGAAATTTCTGCAGCGGGCGAGCGAAGGGACTGTCTTCGGGCCTCTGACTGGCGATGGCGTTGACCTGAACCAGGACCTTCTCGAGGATGTACTTCGGCGGAACGCGCTGGTCTTCAACGCCCGTGCCCATGTTGGCGCTGAGCTGCTGAAAGACCGTGGGAATTTTGGTCAGGCGCGCGGCGTAGTCGTCGTAATCTTTTACGGTCTCAAAGCTAAGCTGCGGAACCAGCGCGGGCAGTTCGATGTGCGGGCCCCACATCTGGGTTACCGGCATCTCCCAGGGCTTGTATTCGGCCTCTTCCTGGTCTTCAACCAGACGGCGCGCCATCAGGTCTTTGCTGAGAATCTCCTGATCGCTGAGGCCAGTGGTGTCGATGGCAGCCAGGCGGAAGATGTAGTCGCGCCCCCGTGCCAGCCGATCGTTATAGGCGGCGACGGCGTAGTCCGAGAGCTGATCGTTATAACGCTTGTCGCCGACGCTGGAGGCAAACTCGGGAGAGTGACGAAGCTGGTCCTGCCAGATTTCGTCGAAGAGAGCTTTGAGCGCGGCGCGCCGGTCTTCAAGAGAGACGGGAACCGCGGGTGTTGAGATACCGGGCTGTCGTCGTTGTTCAGCCTGTTTGCGGACTGACTCTGGAAATGTCTGGGCCAGTAGTGGCAGAGAAATGAGGGCGGACAGGCTGAGTACGAAGAGTTTTTTCATGCAAAGGCGACGGCCGGAACCGCTTTGCGCAGTGTAGAGCCGCTGAGCGCAGTGTAGATGATCGGCGGGAGTGCGACTAGGGCCGGGAGGTGGCGCTGTCTGCGGTTATGGCGGGGCTGACGCTTCCAGCGTCGAGCAGCGGGTACAAAGTGGAGCGGCTGATGCCGAGCATCTTCGCGGCGCGGAGCTTGTTGCCGTCGACCCGGGTGAGAACAAGATTGATGTGGCGCAGGATGGCGCGATCGAGATTCGGGTCGTCTTCGGAGGCGACGGCATTGGAGGCCGCGGTCGCAGAGCAGGGCGAGAGCGCCGGGATATCGATAGGGCGGATCCATTGGCCTTCGCATTCGAGGGCTGCGCTGTGAATGACACTTTCCAGTTCTCGAACGTTCCCCGGCCACGCGTGCGCAGTGAGACGCGGCAGGGCATGAGGAGCAAGGCCACGGACGGGCTTTCCGTGGGTCGCGGAGAAGCGACGGGCGAAGAAGTCGGCGAGAAGCGCGAGATCATCGCGGCGTTCGCGCAGCGGAGGGATAACGAAACGAATGGCGGTGAGCCGGTGGCAGAGGTCGGCGCGAAAACCGGAGGACGCGGCCAGCCTGCGCAGTGGCAGGCTGGAGCTGACGAAGACCTGCCGGGGAACGGCGTCCGGGATGCGGCGCGCCTGCTGGTTGTCCAGCCACTCGAGAAAAGCCATAAGCCGGGTCTGCTGTTCGACGGAAAGCTCCTCGACGTGACTCAGAAAAAGGGTGCCGTTGCGGGCATCCTTCAGTAATGGCGTGGGGGGCGCCAATGACGGACCGCTGGCAAAAAGTTGCGTCGCGGGGCAGGGAGTAAAGGGCTCTTTCGATGCCGGGCCGAGATCGTGAAGAGTCCGGGCAGCGAGTGCCTTGCCGGTGCCGCTCTCGCCCTCGATCGTGGCAATACGCAGATGCCGGGCTGTACTACGCATCTGCGAGAAAGCCCGCTGCATGACGGAGCTGCGTCCCACCATGGCGCCGAGGGTCCACTCGGGATGATCGACCAGCGCGTGCGACGCGGCGGCCACAACGGCCGGCAGGTTCTCATCGGTGCTTTGGAGTGGATACAAGGCCCTGCCCTCTGCAGACAAAGGGCTTATCGGCAATGAGCGGCAGAATGTTTAAGAAGTGACCACCTGATGGGGGCGATGTCCGCTTTTTGTGTGCGCTTCTCCGGCATGCCGGACCCGGGATGATGGCTCGTCGGAGAAGATCTTTCCGTCGCGGATATGGACGACACGGTGCGCGTATTCGGCGATGTCCGGCTCGTGAGTAACGAGCACGATGGTGTTTCCGCGGGAGTGCAGCTCGTCGAACAGGGCCATGATCTCGTCGCCCGTCTTGGAGTCGAGGTTGCCGGTCGGCTCATCGGCCAGGATGATGGATGGCCGATTAATGAGCGCGCGGGCAATGGCCACACGCTGCCGCTGGCCGCCGGAAAGCTCATTCGGCTTGTGGTGCATGCGCCCATCGAGATTAACCGCACGCAACGCCGCCTGGGCACGCTCCAGCCGCTCATGAGCCGGGGTACCGTTGTATATGAGCGGTAGCTCAACATTGTGCAGCGCGGTGGCCCGGGCCAGCAGGTTGAAGGTCTGGAAGACGAATCCGATTTCCTTGTTGCGGATGCGGGCGAGTTCGTCGTCGTTCAGTTCGCTGACCAGATGTCCGTTAAGCCAGTACTTGCCCTGGCTGGGGGAATCGAGGCAGCCGATCAGGTTCATCAGTGTCGACTTGCCGGAGCCCGAGGGGCCCATGATAGCGACATACTCGTTGTGCTTGATGGCGAGCGAAATCCCCTGCAACGCATGGACCTGCTGTTCGGACCCCATGTCATAGGTCTTCCAGATATCGTCGACGACGATCACGTCGCCCTGCGGAACAGCCGAGCGGTTTACGTCCGGGTAGGCGGTCGCAGAGTGGTCCGCGTTGAAGGTGGCTTCGGTCGTCATCCAGAACTCCTGTTCAGCCGATGGCTGCGGCGAGGCATTTCGCGCAGGCCGCACTACTCATTACGTCTTGCGCTCGCACACAGTTCCCTGCGCCGGTCTTGCGCAAACGTCTTACGAACCGGACGAGTCGCTATCCTTCGGCGGTGCTATCGGCGTCGTATCGCGCTTCACAAGAGCATTATCCTTGAGATCGCGTAGTACATGGAAGGTTCCGGTGATGATTTCGTCTCCCGGTTTCACCCCACTGGTGACTTCGATATCTGTCGTTCCGGTGATGCCGGTGGTGACAGGGACGAAATGGGCGCGCAATTTGCCCTTTTCATTCTCGAGCACGAAGACTCCCTGAACCTGCTTCTGGCCATCGGCAGCCGGGGCCGGCTTGGCGCCGTGCGCATCTGGAGCGCGCATGGCAAGTGCCTGGATCGGAATGGCGACGACGTCATCTTTCCTGGCCGTCTGGATCTTCGCCGTCGTCGAAAGGCCCGGCCGCAGTTCGTCGGTGGGGTTATCCAGGGTAATGACGACCTTGAAGTCCTTGGCTTCTTCCTGGCCGCTGGTCGTCTGGCTGGTAGCAACGCCGGTGGACCGCAGCAGCGCCTGGTCACCCACTTCCGTGACGTGGCCCTTGAAGACCTTCCCGGGGAGAGCGTCGACAGTGACGTCGGCTGACTGCCCGAGAGCGACGTTGACGATGTCGGTTTCGTCGACCTTCACCTCAGCGGTAATGACCGACATGTCGGCGAGAGTCATCAAGGTTGAGCCCTGCGCGTTCTGGATGCCTTCAACCACGGTTTCACCTTCGCGCACGGGCAAATTCGTTACGATGCCATCAAACGGCGCGATGGCCACAGTCTTGCCCAAAAGATCGATATTGGCACGCAGCGTAGCCTCCTGCGTGGTCAGGTGGCCGCGTCCGGATTGCGTCTGGGCTTTGGCCTGGGCGAGAGCGGCATTGCTCTGGGCAAGGGTAGCTACAGCGAGGTCGTAAGCCGCCTTCTTGGCGTCGTAGTCCTGCTTGGCCATGACCTGGGCGGCATAGAGGGCCTTGGCACGATCATAATCGAGCTTCTTTTGTTCGAGGTCGGCCTTGGCGTGTTCTACGTTGGCTTCCTGTGTCTTTTCCGCAGCGACTTCGGCGGCAATGTCAGTCTGGGCGGCGGCGATGGAGGCCTTCTGGCCTTCGACGTTGGCGCCCTGCTGGACGTTTTCAATGCTGGCGACCTCCTGGCCTCTCTTGACCTTGTCCCCTTCTTTTACATAGAGATGCGTAATTCGTCCGAACGCCGTCGCGCCCAGGTTGACGTAAGTCTTTGGTTTGATCTGGCCGGTTCCGCTGACGGTTGCGACCAGGTCTTTGCGAGCTGCCTTATCGGTAATCACTTTGGTGTATCCGGACTGCGCACGGATTACGGTAAAGGCAACAATGGCGGCGACGGCAACAACGACGACAATGACGATAAGAATCTTCTTCAAGCTCATATCCCTATGGGCGGATTTGCCAGCAATCACCTTTGGGGGGAACTACGCAAAACCGGGACCAATGGTTCCGGATAGCGTAGCGAGCACTAGTGATGCATATGGAGTTCACGCGGCGTGAGTCGACTCCAATGATATCAGGTTGGTCATCGGCCGGGGCGCAAGAACGAGACGTACGGTGGGTGCGGGCTCAGGGACCGGCTCAGGTTCAGAATGGCACAGAACCGCTTGTATCTGACGTTACGAGTCCGTAAAATCAGAGGGCTGGATAGGAGCAGTCCGCGTCTTATGTCGAAAGGACGTTTTTCCCTGGTTTTTGCAGTTGCTTTGGGTACGTTTGCAGCAATTCCTGCCGTTCACGGGCAGCAAGCCGCCCCGTCCAGTTCCCAGGCCACTCCCAATTCGCAGAACTCAGACACTCAGAATCAGGATCCGCTTAAGCGGCAGCTCTCAGACAAAGAGCGATTCAAGCAGCAGAAGGAACTCAAGCAGGAGCTGCACGGGACGTACAAGAAGTGGGTGGACGAGGATGTCCACTGGATCATCACGGATCAGGAGCTGAAGGCCTTCAAGAGCCTTAGCAACGACGAGGAGCGCGACTCGTTTATCGAAGCGTTCTGGCAGCGCCGCAATCCCAATCCTGATTCTCCCGAAAACGAATTCCGGGAAGAGCATTACAGGCGCATCGCTTACGCCAACGAGCATTTTGCCGCCGGCAAGCCGGGCTGGAAGACGGATCGCGGCCACATGTATATCGCGTTCGGTAAGCCGGACGATATCGAGTCGCATCCCAGCGGTGGTATGTATGACCGTCCGATCGCCGAGGGCGGCGGTCAGACGTCGACTTTTCCTTTTGAGATTTGGCACTACCGCTACTTGGAGGGCGTCGGCGACAACATCGATATCGAGTTTGTCGACACCTGCATGTGCGGCGACTATCACATGACCATCGACCGTTCGGAGAAGGATGCGCTGCAGCACGTTCCCGGAGCCGGCGCGACGCTTTACGAGCAGATGGGCATGTCCAAGCAGGCGGACCGCTTCCGCGGCGGCCTGGAAAATCTGGGCGACGGGCCCAACGCGGCTATCAATCAGAGCAAGCAGTTCGATCGCCTGGAGCAGTTTGCCAAGTTGCAGGCTCCGCCTCCGGTCAAGTTCAAGGACCTGGAATCGTTCTTGTCGAACCACAAACTGCTTACCGGGCCGATCTTTCCTTTTGATGTCCGTACCGACTATGTAAAGGTCACGGACGACACGGTTCTGGTGCCGATCACGCTGCAGATCAAGAATCGTGATATTACCTTCAACACGAAGGACGGCGTTTCAAAGGGTGAAGTGAATATCCTGGGCCGCGTGTCGACGATCACCGATCACGTGGTCCAGACCTTCGAAGAGACCGTGCAGGTGGAAGAGCCGGCCGAGTTGCTGCCGCAGAGCCTGGATCACTCTCAGCTCTACTGGAAGGCCCTTCCGCTGCGGCCGGGCCGCTATCGCGTAGACGTGGCTATCAAGGATGTGAATAACGTCGACCACGTTGGCATATGGGCGCAGGGAATCACGGTTCCGAAATATGATGACGACCGGCTGTCGGCTTCGTCGCTGATTCTGGCCGACAAGATGTACCGGGTGCCTTCGAAGGAGATTGGCACAGGCAACTTCATTATCAGCAACACTTTCATCCGGCCACGCGTCACCGCTAACGCGGCGACGCCGGTCAGCTTCCATCGCGATCAGAAGCTGAATTTCTGGATGCAGGTATACAACCTGGGTATCGACGAGAAGAGCAAGCAGAATTCGGCCAAGATTACGTATCAGATTATCGATACGGCATCTAACAAAACGCTTCTCGACACGTCAGAGGATTCGAAGAGCTTGAGCGCCAACTCTGATCAGGTCACGGTGGAAAAGAGTTTGCCACTTGCAAGCCTTCAGCCCGGGAAGTACCTTGTCAAAATACAGGTGAACGACAGCGTCTCGAAGCAGGAGATTGCACAGTCAGCCCCCTTCACCGTAGAGTAGGCGAAATCTGGAAGATTCTGCCGCAGAGCAGTGATTCCGAGCCAATATTTGGAGAATGGGCCAGGCAACAACAAACGACTGAATCAGTGAACCGAAGTTTTTCCAACGTCGCCCCTGTTATTGCGCTGCTCCTCGCGGTGCTGTCGCTTCCCGCCCACGCCCTCACGGATGGGGCAGTGAGCGGTGTTGTGCGCGACGGCAAAGGTACGCCGCAGGTTGGAGCGTTGGTCGAACTGCTGAGGCCGGATCTCTCAATCATTGCCCAGACCTTTACAGACGATCACGGCCGCTACGAACTGCCCCGAGTGCTGCCCGGCGTGTACGGCGTAAAGGCTACCGGCTCGCTCTTCCTTCCCACGCTGCGGGAAAACCTACACATCACAGCCAGCTCCAGACTGGTCGTGAACTTGACACTGAACACTCTGTACGAGGCCTTTCGCTGGCTGCCTGCCCAGCCGCGCGCCGCCGACGAGCCCCAGGACGACTGGACCTGGACCTTGCGCCTTTCGGCCAACCGGCCGCTGCTGCGCATGCTCGAGGATGGTCCTCTCGTAGTGGTCACCGAGGCCGAAGGCCAGAATCCGGCGCTCAAGGCGCGGGTGACGATTCGGGGGGGTGAGAGCGGCTTCGGCGAGGGCGGCGTGCATCACGGTTTCGAGATGCGACGGTCGAATGACGACTCGCATCAACTGATCCTGCGGGCTGATCTGAGCCAGTCTGAAGACACGGCGCTCAATACGGTGGTGGGATACGAGCAGCAGCTTGCCCCAGGTCGCACTCTGCGTACGGTCGGAGCGTTTGTCGATCGCCCCGAGATCGCCGGCGGACCTGACGCACAGGGCATGCAGGCGATGATATTGCGCGCCGCCGAAACGATGACGCTGACCGAGGCCGTCGACGCCGAGTTTGGCAACGAGATCGAGGCAGTGCACCTAGGAACAACCCAGATCGCGAATCATTCCTTTGCCGCCCTTCGAGTTCATGCCGGCGATGCCACGGTTTCGTACCGGATCGCGACTGCCCCGGGAATGCAGCAAGCGGACTTGATAGACCGCCCAGGAGCTCTTCCGCCGGCGATCGTGGAGCGCGATGGGCAACTACTGCTGCAGCATGGCCTGCACCAGGAGTTCACCCTGGCGGACCGGTCGGGCAATCTGCGCGTTCGCGTGACCGCCTTCCATGACAGCATTGTGCATCCGGTGATCAACGGCGGCGGCCAGATTTCGGAAGCCGATTGGAAGAGCGGCGATGTCCTCTATGACTCGTCAACCGGTTCGCTGAAGGTGATGGGAGAGGACTTCAGTAGTGCTGGTGCGATCGCCGAACTCAAGGAGATGCTGCCGGACGATATGTGGGTCTCGATCGGCATGGGAACCGGCAACGCGCTGGTCGCGGACGCTCATCCGATCCCAGTGACCCTCGAAAACGGCCTGCTCAGTCTGCGTCCGCACCGCTCGGAGATGGTAACAGCTGGATTTGGCGGGAAGCTGCAGCATGCCGGCACACAGTGGCAGGCCACGTACCGATGGCAGCCGCCAGGAACTGTCACCGCCATCGATCCATTCGATGCGAATCGGAATAATCCCTACCTCAGCTTTTATCTCCGCCAGCCAATTCACTGCAGGGGAATTCTTCCCAATGGGATGGAAGCTCTGATTGACGTGAGCAATCTGTTAGCGGAGGGCTATCGGCCGTTTGTGACCAGCGATGGCAGCGTTCTCTACTTCGCGCAGGCATCGCGCGCTGTCGAAGGCGGACTGTCCTTTTCCTTCTAGGGGCAGGGTTTGCTTCGAATCGAAAGGTTCGCAAAGTGTGATATATTTTTTGAAGCGCGTGAGAAAAACGCATGCGCTCCTATCCGGTTTTACCGGGTCGCCGATCCTGGCGCACCCTTCGGACGCGTAGCTCAACTGGCAGAGCATTCGACTCTTAATCGACAGGTTGTAGGTTCGATTCCTACCGCGTCCACCATATCCAAACCTACTTCCATCAAGCAGATATCGACTAAAAAGTGTGCCCATCCTAAATAGCGGCCAGCTCAGTGTGCCCAAAAATGTGCCCAAGTCCTGAACCTGCCGGTTGTTCCTCCAGTTGACGTTTCTCCCTGGCCCGGTTGCGCTCATTGATGACTGCCCGCAGCGGTTCCAATTCTTGATGCTGGTACGGCTCCATCGACTTCAGATCGACGTGCCCCATCGAATTTGCCACAGCGAAGGTGTTCTTTGTCTTTGCCATGGTGTATGTCCCATAGGTATGCCGCGCCAGGTATGGAACTACTCTTTTGTTCAAGCCAGCCCGATCGCGTACTGCCTGAAACCCCTTGGCTATGCTGGTGAGGTGGCCGGATTTCGAACGGGAGGAAGGAAAGGTCCAGCCCGCCGTCCTTGACCCGCACCACTTCCGCAGCATCGCTTCCATGCGATCGCTCATGGGCACGAAGCGCCGCGCCTTTTTCGTCTTGCCGCGCGGAATCCAGATACGTTGCTCACCCCAACGGATATTTTCAATCTCCATCGAGAAAACCTCGTCGGGGCGCATCCCGCTGTCCTGCATAATGACCATCACCAGCCATGCCTGCTCGCGCAATCTGCGAACGCGCGGATGGTTGGTCGGCTCGGCATACGCTTGTTCAATCTGCTTCTCGGTTTCTTCGCTGATGATCTGGTCCCGCCCTTCGGCTGCGGCCAAGGTAATCTTCGGCACAGCGCGCAAGACCTTCCACTCCAGAGCCTTGCTCTGCATCCGCTTGAGCGTACGCAAAGCCTGATTCGTGTAATGGTCGGAGCATGGAACCATCTTCGTCTGCTTGGTCTTCTTGTTCACAAAGATAGGCCGCTTGAAGACCGTGCATTCCGCTTCATCCTTGGTGATTTGATTCAGCGTCATCCGCGCTAAATCGGTGAATTCCAGCAGCCTCCATCCGTAGCGGTAGTACTTCTTCCCGCTGGGCTTTAGGCGCTGCGTTAGGTCCACCCATTCCAAAAAGCGCACGGAAAACTCTTGGAGAGTGGGTGATTTGTGGGGGCGCAGGAAGTTGGCTCCGTGCTCCTGCAGTTCGACGAGTCTCGCAGCTTCGACGGCAGCCGCGGCACTCTTGGTTTGTTGCTTCGTGCTCTGGCGGCATCGCTTCCCTTCGAAGTAAAACGAGTACCACCAGTACGGACTATGAGGCTTTCGAAATAGAGTCAAGGTTTTCCTCCATGATTGCCCGCACAGACGGAATACGCTCGCTCTCGTGGATGAATCGATCCACATGTTCGATATCATAGCGGACGCTACCGCGAAGTTTGTGCCATTTGGGGCCTACGCCACAACATCTCCACTGGCGCAGAGTACCCTCGGGAATGCCGAGAAGTTTGGAGAGTTCCTTCGTGCTCAGAAACTTACGGAAAACCGTGGTGGGGTGCATACGCTTGACTCCGTTTGCAACGAAATTTTGGCCGGCCCCCTCGCTGTACGGGGATCCGCGACACGTTATGTAGATCAAGAGAGAAATTCGGTCAAATGGCTGCGATGACGAAAGTGGCTAAAAGCAACACTGCGGATTTTCTGGAAACGTGATTACAGATCGAGCATCGCAAGTGCGATCACAGCCTTATAGCTCAAGTGCATTACGGCGGCTGCTGTCGAGTCGGCGCAAACGAGCGTCCCACATGCGAGTCCTGTGCCAAAGCCGATTGCCGGCGTAACTGCTACTGCGGGCGACGGCATGTAGTTCACTCAAACTTTGATTCAGCACTCACGGATTTGACCGAGAGCCGGACTGCCCATACTGTGCGTCTGTGCGGAAACATTTTCGCTAGGAGAAGTGATCGTGAAGCGGGTGATCATTGTTCCAATCCTGGATGTACATCGATTTCGTGGGTTCGAGGAGGTGTACCGAGATCAGAGCCTCGCGGCGTTAGTCGGAAACACCACACGTGAGCGTTCACGAGAGCGATATCCATCCCAGGATTTGTTCCTGGAAGCGGTCGCACGCGGGGATGCGGACCGATATACATTTCAAACCGTTGAAGAAGCTGCGGCTTTTGCAAAGAAGAAGCTTGAAACATTGAACCGACTGGGCAAGGCGATCGAGGACGGCCTAAACAGAACCACAACGCAGAAAGCCAGAAGCCGAACGTCTCAGAGATCCGGCCCAAAATCCTTTGAAACCTTGCAAATAGATGCACTTTTAAAAAAAGGGTGATAAAACGGCTAGACGAAGGGAGAAGTTGGTAATCACCCATGGCGTTTTCCGAGCGAGAGAAGATTCTGCTGGAAAGGCGTCTCAAAAACTACACCGAAAAACTGGTGCGTTTGCTCGAGCAGCTCGAAGCAGAATCTGGTGAGACGTTTGTTCCCCACATTGCCGATATGGCGCTGACCTGGGCCCTTCTGATGCGGATGGTCACGCAATTGGGTGGTGAGGAGGGAGTCAAGGCCTCCAGAGAATTGCTGGAGGAAACGATCGAAAGGTTCCGGCCGAACCTCGCAAATATCGGGCAAATTTTGAAAGACGGAGGGACTACGGAGTGAAACCGGATTTCAGACGCCTGGTCGCTCTAGGGGCATTGCTCGCAGGGCTTGCGATTGGCGGCTGAAAGCATGAGCCAAGCCCACCGACCGAAGAAGATGCGATCGCGGTGTGGAAAAATGTGCATCGTCAAGCCGCACAGTCAGAGTTGGTCTCTTTAAAGAAGAACAACGGGCAGATGGCAACAGTCAACGGCGTCAAGGTCTACACACTCTATTACACAGCGACGTACAAAGCCACAAAGGATATCGGTATTCATCACGCCGGCTGGGTGGACACCTATCAGAGCAATTACCCCTTCGAGTGGACGGAACAAGGCTGGCGTGGACCGGATGGCGAGGTGTTTCCGGAACACTGATATCATCCGACGTTTGCTGCTCCCGTTTGACCGTAATGCGAACTACCCCTATGCTCTCCCCGCCTAAGTCAAGGCAGGGAGGACAACGCGATGTACTCATCGCCGGATGAGACCCTGAAGGCGCTCGAAGAAGTCGGTTACTTCACCGATCTGAAGACTGCAACCACCGTCTACCTAGCCGGCAGGATCCAGCGCCCCATCATGCTGGAAGGCCCCGCGGGCGCGGGAAAAACCGAACTTGCAAGCTCCGTAGCCCGAGCATATAGCGTTCCGCTGTTGCGTCTCCAGTGCTATCAGGGAATCAACGAAGAAAAGGCGATTGGCCAGTACGATCGCAGCCTGCAGGAACTCTATGTCCTGCTGATGAGCAAGAGCGACCGGGCTCCGGACTGGGCCCAAATCAAACGCGAGGTAACCAGCCGCGCATATTTCATGGCGGGTCCGCTGCTTGAAGCCCTCGAGCAAGAACGGTCCTGCGTCCTTCTGATCGATGAAATCGATAAAGTCGAATACGAATTTGAAGCGATGCTGCTGGAACTGCTCTCCGCCTGGACCCTTCTCGATTCCAAAAATGGGCACAGTCCACGCAACGTCGATTCCCCATGTCTTTCTGACTTCCAACCAGGAGCGACGGCTCGGAGACCCGCTGCGGCGGCGTAGCTTCTACCTGGTCGTCGAACATCCGACGGCGGAACGGGAGGCGGCGATTGTAGCGAGGCGAACGCCTGAAGCGGGTGAGAAGACACATCAGTTCATCGCTGGTCTGGCGAAAAGCCTGCGGGCCTACACCCTGGAAAAACCGCCTTCAATTTCTGAGATGAACGATGTGGCTCTGGCGATGGAATTACTTGGAATCACGCAGCTGGGACCGGAACACAAGGAGATCATGCTGCCGCTGATCGCAAAGACCGAGGGTGATCGGAAGCGGCTGCTACTCAAACAAGCGTTTGAGTGCATTATGCGCATGGCTAGCGTGTATGCAGCGGAGTTAGCTGGCGAGCTGAGGAAAACTGAAAGGCCGGCCGAGGAGACGCGGGTATGAGAAGCCTTACCGCAGGCGCGATTCTTACTGTTTCGATAACAACAATTTCTGCCCTTGCGGCACCTCCCGGACCGGAGCTTATCTACTACGCAAATGCCTACGCCGATCACTACGGTGTGCCGCGTGCTTTGGTTGACGCCATCATCGAACAGGAATCAAGTTGGAATTCGTACGCCATTTCCTGGAAGGGGGCTGCAGGGTTGATGCAGCTTATGCCCGGAACCGCACGGATGTACGGTGTGCACAATCGTTATTCAGTGAGTGAGAACCTTAGCGGAGGAGTCCAGTACCTGGCGGACCTTCTACACCAGTTTCATGGCGAGATGCGCCTTGCGGTCGCCGCGTACTACTGCGGATCGGGACCCTTGGAGCGAAGGGGTCTCAGCTATCCGAAGACCGACACACTGGCGTCGGAATCGCACGGACTCAATCTCAGCTTCCCGGTGCCGGATCTTGAGAAAAAGCGGCAGCGAAGGAGGACAAAATGAAGCATCTTGCGATCATGATTCTTATCGTTGGGATCAGTCGGCCGTTCTCCGCTCAGGCAGTGAGGACAAATCCCGCTCCCCAGCAGTCAACCGGCCGCGCCTCGTACGATCCGATGGCGCATGGGAAACAAACTGGCCAGCCAAAAAGTATCGTCGAAACGACGCTTGCCGGTGTCAATCCCCAAGACAAAGACTACGGATCCGTGGTGGCAGACTGGCGCAAGGAGGTCTTCGAGAACACGCTCCAGACCTTCTATTTCTGGGGACTGCTCGGGACGTCGCTTGCTCTCGGAATCTCCATCGTCGGAAATGGTTGGCTCCTGAGACAGCGTGACCAGCGGCTCACCGTTAGCGCCGATATCGTGGCGCAGCTCTATAACGCCTACGTCACCTCACGCGCACGAACTCTGGAGGTTATCGGAAAACACAACCGGCTGGTCGAAAAATACGACCGGCTCGACGCGGAAGCAGCAGAGTTGCGAGGAAGAATCGCCAATGCTGAGATGAGAGATCCAGCTTCTGATAACCAGGCAGAACTCAATTTCGACAATGCGATGAAGGATCGAGTGCCGTTACCGAGTCCAGAGCATAACAACGGCGGAAGTGAAGCAAGTGTGGCTCAGAAGGATGGTTTAGCAACGACAGAAGTAGAACTATTAGGAAAGAAATTGGCTGAAGCCGAATTACAGCTCCAAAGACAAGGCGCGCAGCTCCATGCAAAAACGAATGAAATTACCAATCTTCGCAGCCGGCTCTCAAAGGCGCATGACGCCTTTGAGGGACAGTTCCGACAGACAAATGCTCGCTCGTAACGAGGTGAAATGTGGTGGCCCTGTGCCTCAGTTTTGGCAGCCTGACGTGGCTGAGACCGGGAAACGTACCGGACGATCCACTAAGATTCAGCTCGCACGCCGCTGCTTTTAATACGACCGGCTTTGTGCAAAGCACGAATGAAAGACGCTCCTGGTACACCCCAGGCGTTCTTCGCATGAACGTTGGAACACACCCAAGCGGACCTTTTCTTCCTGGGAAATACGAGACCGTTGGGCTGGAAAAGCGCGGCGCATGGAATAGGGTGCTTCTTGGTCGCCGCGTAGCCCCCACAGAAGTCGCAACCCGGATTCTGGTCTGTGTGCACAGCGGGTCTGTAGGAAGAATCGACCTGACTAGACAGTGGCACGACAACCGCCTCGTGGTAATTGCCGGCAGTGCGTTCCGGGGAGAACAAGAAACGTTGTTTCTGGCAGAGCCTGGTGCACAACTACGAACGGAAAAAGGAAGGTGGGAAGTCACATGGACGGGACTATTGAGCAAGTAAATGAAACCTCTGTACGGCGGCCGCCGGCGATTGAATACAGCATGGAACGCGACCTCCCTGTGATGACCGCAGTGCGAAATGCAACCTTTATCACATACGACCAGCTATGGGAGGAATTGAAAGACGCGAAGATCGAGGCTTCAAAACGCTCATTCAATTGGCGACTCCAACGGCTTGCAGCGGCGGGCCTGGTCGAAAAGTTGCCGCCCAAGGTGCCATATAAAGGAGCGGTCTACGCCACAACGCGTTCAGGACTTGAGTGTCTCGAGGCGTGTGGGCATGGCCTGATAAGCTTAACCTCCGAAACACAAAACCTTCCGAAATCTTCGCAAATCCAGCATTACCTGGAATTAGCAGAGGTGCATAGGGCGCTGCGGAATAGCGGAATACTGCGCACATGGACTGGCGATGTGGAATTACGTTCGATTAACTATTCGATCGATTGTCCGCTTGCTAAGGATTATGACGCTATCGCGGAAGTGGAATTGAACGCTCGCATTCACAGAATTGCTATCGAGTATGAGCGCACACTCAAGTCCGCCGAGCGCTATCGGGAGTTGTCCGCGACTCTCCACAGCGAAGATCAAATTGCAATCCTGGTCTACTTGACGTCATCATTGGATCTGCTCTATCAGATCATCGGTCATTTCGATGTAGGCGGGATGACAGTGGCAATTGCGCCGTCACGGGCCTTTTGTGACAATCCCCTGGGCTGCAGACTCCATCTTGTTGCTCACGAGGAAACGGCACGAACCACCTTGTCCGCCCTGCTAACAAATCAAAACAAGACCGCGAAAACATAAAAGCAGGTCGATCTCTGAGAGCAATTGCGATGTGGTGTCCGTCTATCGCGGCACTCGCCGTGTGAATGATTCAAAGCTCTTATGACGTGTGGTAATTCCCTGAACCTTCCTATTTGCGTTCCCGCATCTACCTCAGCCCTTGCACATTTATGTCCGCTTCTTCCCGACCTCGTGCTAGAGAGCACTTACTTCATTCTCGCGGCCTTCCAGAGTAGTTGACATTGACTTCATAAGCGATACTTGAGTCCTCCCAAGAGCGTTGTAACTAACTAAGTGGACACACGTTATTTCTGACTATCCGCCCAAAAGGCGCGAGTTTTTGAGGCGGTAGTGGAATGTAGCTCAACTTTCATGAAGAAGTGACAACAGTCGCCTTCCATTGGCGTCCCCTGCGGGATTCGAACCCGTGTTATCGCCGTGAAAGAATCCGATCAACTCGCAACATTAAGGCACTGCTGAGAATCAGAATGCATCGGAACGAATCCCAGCAACTTTAACGAACAGCTTAACTGCTCCGCAAATGTCCGCGAAGAACCGGGAACCGAAGTGGCGGCCTATACACTTCTGTAAGCCCAGGGGCAGAGGCAAATCAGAAAAGTAGGAAGGGCAATTTACCGAAAACCGGACTTTTCAGGAACTCTACATTGAGGTAATCAGGGCGTATTGTAGGTGCACTACGGAGGATCTCTAGATGGCCTTGCATATCTCTGCCCTTGTAGTGACTGCTTATTTGTTGGTTGCGCCGATTCGAGCTGATTGCCAGGCAAACGTGGCGACAGCGACGCATGTAGAGACGGGAGAGGAACTCGAGGCGCGGCTGACGGTAGCTCAAAGGCAGGTCAGGATTGCGCGACTCAACAACGCGCTTGACCTCGTCGATGTCGGTCGCGATTAACACCAGAAATCCGGCGGACTCCAGAACCATGCGCCTTGTCTCAAGTAAGAGAGGAACGTGTCCGTACAGGAGGACTAGCGGGGGTGAATTCACGGGGCCTCATCCGTAGTTCGTGTTCGTCGATAGTAGGTTTTTTGGCAATCGCTGCAATGCCACGGGTAGAAACCGAGCAGATTGAGAACGTACCGTTGAAGGAACCCGTGACGGTGCCGCCGTTCTAGGGGTTGATGGCACCTTGGGCACGTCAGCATAGGGATTTTTGTGGTTGGGCGGGGAGAGCGTTACCACATGCCCAGTCTATCTAGCCGAAACTTAAGATGACGTTAAGATTGGTGGGGTCGGATTCGTGGCAGGCAGCGGTGATCGGTACGTTCCCTTGACACTGCCGGTGGCGAGTTGCTGGTTACTCTGCCCCAGTCACGAGGGCGACACCTCACTGAACCCAAAGTTGGTTAGCTTGGCTGGATCGATTGAGGCCGTCTCTTTAAGTTGCCGTCGAACTAGCAATTCGAAACGTTGCGAAATTTCCACCGCGAATGCGAGTCCAAGTTGTTCCGGTTCCATGTACGCGTATTGCTCTGTGCCGTACCACTTCCACCAGACATCATTGGCGCGTTCTTGTGATCGAACCCACATAGAAAAACCGTCGGCGTGGCTGGGCTCGATTGTGACTTTTACAACCACTGTGTCCATCGGGCTATTACCTCTCTGGATGCCACTATAGACGCGCATCGGGTTTCTTCGGGCGTGTGGGCTCACCCGCAGTTCGTGCTCGTCGATAGTAGGTTTCTTGGCAATCGGTGCAATGCCACGGTAGAAACCGAGCAGATTGAGAACGTACTTATCAAGGAATCCGTGACGGTGCCGACGTTCCAAACGTTGACCATCTTGGGCACGTCAGCATCAATTCATCTCATCCCGTTGTCGTTGTCATTAACCTGAGAGCGTTCACTGCGACGAACCGCAAATGTACTCGATCAAGGAGTTCGTTTTCGAGTTCTTGTCTTGTACTTGCGGACATCCATGTGGACCCCAAGCGTTGCTGTATTAACGCAATCGCTAACGATTGTGCCGCGATCTGCAACTGAAGATGCTCCCGAGAAAGGGCCAGCGGCCGCGCAGAGCGGGCTGCAATGCCCTGCGTGCGAAAGCACGCTCATTCAGAAGATCCCGGGCGGCAAACGGTGCGGGAACTGCGGCACGCAATTCGGAATGCCGGCCTTTACGTCACATCCAAGTCAAGTGAGGGCATAGTGAATCACCACGTTCATTGTTCTGTCTGCGACTACGCCGCGCTGTTCTCGGTGCGCCGATTCAGGAAAGTCGGTTTCGAGCTGCTCTGCGAGGTGCACTTCGAATGGTTGCAGGACAATACCAGGCGCCCGTTCGAGGTGCGCCGGGTCATGGATCCATGCGAATGCTCGCGGGCGGCTGGGTTAACGATTGCGGAACTCGACGAGATTGTTGCGGAAGAAGCAGGAACCAGGTGAGGGCGTGAGGGTCGAGAAGCTGTTCCGGTCGCAACTCAAAGAGAGTCCTTATCGTGCGGAGTATACTCGAATCTGATCAATCTGATAAGCAGGTTCCCGGCGACACAAGGGAGTGGCTCACGGCCTCTAAGTGTCGCCGGGATTATCTCCCTCCTACTTGAAATCGGTTGCGGTCGCGTCCTTCCGAATGGTCTTCGTCTGCGCGTCCGCCTCCGGGAAGGAGCTCTCAGATGGTTGAGCCAAAAAACGGAAATTTCGACGTCGCCACCTTTCTGTCTAGCGCTGGCATGGGACGAAAGATCGTCCAATTAAAGTCAAAGCAGGCCTTTTTTTCGCAAGGGAGTCCAGCTGACTCCGTCTTCTATCTTCAGAAAGGGCGCGGCAAACTCACTGTCGTTTCGAAAAAGGGTAAAGAGGCCACAATCACGCTTTGCTCCGCTGGCGACTTCGTCGGCGAGGAGTCGCTCGCAACCGTGGGCGGTCTGCATATGGCGACTGCCACTGCCATCAGCGCCTGCGCAGCACTAAAGATAGAGAGGAAGGAGATGGTCCGCGTGATGCACGAGGAGCATGCATTCTCCGACCTGTTCTTAGTGTTTCTGCTGGGCCGCAGTATGCGAACCCAGGCGGATCTTGTCGATCAGCTTTTCAACTCCAGCGAAAAGCGTTTGGCGAGAATTCTTTTGTTGCTGGCGGAGTTTGGTAAGCCGGGTGAGCCAGAAACTTTGATTCCGCAGATCTCGCAGGAAACCCTGGCGGAGATGATCGGCACCACCCGTTCCCGCGTCAGCTTCTTCATGAACCGCTTTCGCAAGCTCGGCTTTATTCAATACAACGGGCGCATCCAGGTTCATAAGTCGCTGCTCAACGTCGTTCTCCACGACTGAGTCAGTGCGGCGAGGCCGTGCCGCGCGCACTTCTCACTTCTCACTTCCGCGGTGGCGGGAGGCGCGTCGTTTCAGACGCGCCTTGGCTGAGGAACGAACGAGGAGGGGACCATGATCTTGGCACAGCTGTGTAAAGCAGCTGCCTTGTGAGAACTACGGGAAGAAGATTGAAAGACTAAGATGCCCCCTCGTCCATCTTGGATGCATGTCAGACAGAGGGTTTGAAGAAAATGAAAGACGCCTGAGCCACTCTGGGCATCTTTGAGGTTTGAAGGTGACAGCCGTGAAACGACCAGCCTGGTTGTGCATGAAGTTCATCAGGGCACGCATGCGGAATCAATCCAAAGAATAAGGCCGAACGCTTTCAAGACGTCCGGCCCGCTTTTCACGCTGTCATCGCTGATATGAAAAGCCCATACGCTCGGAAGACAGAGTTAATGTTCGCTGTTATCAGCAGACAATGCTCACAACTCGTTTGTCAACCAGAAGTGATGAATTGGCCTTGGTGGGACTTCAAACCTAAGCGGTCGGCGGCTCAGTCCGGATCAATTCGCGAGCAGTCAGTGCAGCTTCGGTGGACGTTCATGTATGCCTGGTATGCAGACTCTTCCCTCTTATGCGCCTCAATCGTCTCGACTCGGGGGCGCCGGTCGATAGTGTGTTGGTCCATTGCTCTAAGCCAGTCTTCTCGAAGTTTGGCGCATCTGCTGCAGTGACTCATGGACCATTCTATCGCCGAGCTTGCGACGCGAAGTTCATGAAGGCGCGCGTGTGAGCCGGATAGCGCGGGCGCGGGTGTCATGCGGCGACAGATGGCTGCGCTGAGTGGCACGTTCGGTTGGCGGCTCTTTCGAGGAACACTGAATCACCAAACTCGTGTGTGCGATAGTGGTGAGCATTCAGTTCCTGGTCGATGCGGGCAAGTGTTTCATCATCGACGAAGGCGCGCAGCAACTCGTAATGACTGGTGCCCCGCTCGTGGGTGCCAGAGAGAATTGCATCGACGACACACAGCTTGCTAGAGGCGCCGAGTCTCTGGGTCGCCAACCGTTCACCGGATGGCACGACGTCGCCGAACATCGCAGCCGTATGTTCCAGAGCCCGGACAACCGTAGTACCGATGGCAATGATGCGTCCGTGTGACGCCTGGGCCTGCTTGATCATCAACGCAGTTGATCGGGGAATCCTGTACGGCTCAGCGAAAGGCAGGAACGCATCTAGTTCCGGATCGCCGGTCGAAGAAAGCCCAGCTGCATGCGTTATTGTTCCGAACCGGATTTTCCGTGCGCTCATGGATGCGAGCATGCCCCAGTCAAGAACAAATCCAGCTGAAGGCGGCTCGAAAGCGACTGGTGGACCGGCTATTGATGTCCAAGTGTCCCAAATGGCAAGTGGGGTCGGAAGGTGTGCATATTGGACAGGTCGCCCGTGCCGGGCAGCCCCTCCCAGATCTCCTGTGGCGAGCCCTCGAATTGCAACGAAATCAAGCGGGGATGATTCAGCAATCGTGCGACAGTAGCCCGTAGCCGCCCTAACTCCAGTCGGTCGCCGGGAATCAAGGCTGGGGGATTAGACCGATTCTCTGTGCGCGTGCGGAAGTCACCCTCCCCGAAGACACCAGCAGAAAACCGTCCGACCTCGTTGAGTGAGTCACGGCCGGCAAGACGTACTTCAATCTGGCGGCCGGTGCGGCTATGCTGTCCGAAAAGACTCGCTGGCAAGGTAGCAGCGTCATTCGCAACCACCACATCGCCGAGACGCAACAGGTTCACGAACTCGGACCGGGCCTGATGCTTGATATGACCTCGACGGTCAACGATTAGTACCTTCGCGTTGGACGGGCGCTGGACTGGAAGATTGGCGGCAATCATCCAATTGCCTCTTGTGCTATCGCCTCAGAATCCGAATCCGAGTCCAAATCCGGGACACTCCGCGACAGCACGGCAGCGACCGCGTCAGCGAATTCGCGGGCTGCCACCTCCGGACGCTTCAACGTTGAGCGGTCCGCATCCGGCACGGCAGCAGTGTGCAAGGGTGTGTCCATATCGCCTGGATCGATTGAGAGAACGCGGACTCCCTCCAAACGGAGTTCTTCGTCCCAGATGCGGCTCAACTGAAGTAGTGCTGCCTTGCTCGCGCCATAGGCGCCCCAGCGCTGGTAAGCGTTCGCCGCGGCATCGCTCGACACGTTTGCCACTACCGCTCCGCGGCCCTCCCGCGCGGACGCAGCCAGCGAGCCAAGCAGCGCCTTCGTCAGCCGAAAAGGGCCGAGGACGTTCGTGGCCAGTGCGCGCTCAAAGTCTTCACACTCCGTATCGGCCAATAGCTTCAACGGCGCCGGCCCCAGGTCCGATGCGTTGTTGATGAGAACATCAAGTCCTCCAAGCGCACCCACGATCTGTATCGCAATGGGGTGTGTATCTTCCTTCTGGGACACGTCACCGACAATGCCGTGTACGCCCGACAACTCCTGCACGACACGTTTCACCCTGTCCTGGCCCCGCGCGACGAGCGCGACCTCCGCGCCGCGATTCAGGAGTTCGCGGACGAGGGCCAGGCCAAGGCCGGAAGTGCCGCAAATCAATCCTTCAAATATGCAGGCAGTGGATTGGAGAAGCAGCTCGGATATTTTTGGATTGAGAGACGCGGATGCTGGCTATGTGGTTAGTAGGTCTTATCGGATGACGGCCTGTTGGCTCCGAGTGCGCCGGCGAACTCCCCGCAGGGCTTCCAATGCTGTCGAGGCCTCGAATCAGCTCGGCAAAATTAGAAAAGCTGGAGGCTCATCCTTGAGAGCTGTCGGTGCATCGCGGTCTTTGGCCTTCCGCCAAGCCACGCCGATCCGATCAGAGAGTTGAAACAGGTGGCCTGCTGTGATTGCGCCGAAGACGCGGTGATGGCCGACGGCCGCAAGCCCCATCGAAGCAACGCAACCACACTGCGCACAGTCCGGATCTCCCCCGAACTGACACGGCCTGATCTTGGTCTTCAGATCGGCAGAAATGATCTCAGTTGTCCGCGCGAAGATACAGTCCTGCGGACTTGCTGGAGGAGAAAGGAGTTCCCTAATCTGGGACTCATGCATATCAAGAACGGGAAAGAGATTCCGGAGCCGCAATAAGTCGTCTACAACAAAAGCCCGCTGTTCCGATGTAAGTATTTCCGTCCCCGTCGCTCCCCGTCGCTCCGCGTTGCGGAGTGAAGAGGCTAAACCACACCTTGTTGATCTCAGGACGAGCGCTCCAGAACTGAAGGAACTTCTCCAGATAGCCGGGTCGGCCTGCAGTATTGCCGGTGATTGTCGAATGAATGGTGACCTTCGCAGCAGCTATATTCTTTAGAATCCGTTCGTACGTCGCTGGTTTACGTCGCTCATCATGTTCAGGCTGAAGTCCATCGACGGAGATGACCACATTTAGACGGTTGAATCTGGTTCCACGTTGCAGGAATAGCGCGAAACGCACTGGTCACAACCTGTGTATGCACTCCTCGAGCATCCAGTTCCGGAAGAAGCGTCTCCAGCTCCCGGTAGCGCACCATAGGATCACCGCCAACCAATGAGACATGCAGTGGCTTCTCGCGATCGACGATAGCGAGGATGTTTTCGACCAACTCCAAGCCTCTGTAGTCAGCGAGCTGGCGCAATTCTGATCCGCCTCCGAGGTGTCCAGGATCAAATGCGTAGCATCCCGGACAGCGCAGCGGACATTCCTTTGTGATCTCGATGGAAAGAGAAGGTTTACGACCAACTAGAATCCCTGACCAGGCGTGCAGTACCTCGGTTGTTTTCATTTACATAACTCACTGTCCCATTGAAATTCTCTTTGAGCATTTGCTCTAGTGTTTTCAGATGTCACTTAGCCCGCTTTGTTTGTACTGACTCAACGCATTCGCTTTCTGCATTCTCGGGTCTTGACCGTCATTCGATCTTTGCCATCTCGGCCTGCTTGCATTACTACTGGCATGGTCCGCCGCCTAAACCCCTCGAGGGTGTAGAGGTGAGTACAGGAGGTGTTCCATGGAGATTCGCACAATTGGTATCGATCTAGGGAAGACGGTCTTTCACCTTGTAGGTGTAAACGCACGGGGTGAAATTGTAGTTCGCAAGAAGTGTTCGCAGACTCAGCTGCTGCGCTTTACATCGAACCTTCGCGAGTGCCTGGTCGGCATGGAGGCTTGCGGAGGATCTCACTTTCTCGGCCGTGCTCTGCGGCGCTCCCGAAACCTGCATTCGGAAAATGCCTCCAAAGGCAGCGAAACTAAAAAGGACGAGGGCGCAGCGCATTCCATTCAGGCCAGGAGATCGCTACTCCAACAGAGGCCGGATACATTCGCGCAGACCAATTCCATCTTCCTCATCTTTCGCTTGCAAAACGGCGGCGGACCATACATTTCGTATTGCCGGTGATCCGACCGAAACAGCAGCGCGCACGGAAAAATGGGCGAGGGAATGCGATCCTTCCAGTACCGATCCG
>Ga0207060_10106_pt1 | contig 32752 bp, 26 predicted proteins | sample Alteio_BWMinCont_30_FD_153270 | JGI IMG/M metagenome (GOLD analysis project Ga0207060, IMG submission 153270) | Enriched cells from forest soil in Barre Woods Harvard Forest LTER site, Petersham, Massachusetts, United States -... | ecosystem: Environmental > Terrestrial > Soil > Temperate forest >...
GGGATATTTTGCTTTTTATCCTGACGAAGTATTGCACAGCACACCTGCCCCGGCCATTGTTATTAACAGCTTTTACCTGGCTGAAGCACCGGTGCTGCCAGCTCCGGGCGGCGTTTTGAGCAAACCTGTTAATAGTACAAGTAAGATAAGCTTAAACCATAACCAAACCAATTTCTCCTTTAGTTTTACAAATATTGATTTTACAAGTGAAGAAGACAGCAAGCAAACTTTTTATATGCTGGAGAATTACGATCATAAATGGCGTATGCAAAGCCAGAATGAGGCTGCCAGTTATTACAATGTACCGCCTGGTAATTACATTTTCAAAGTAAAAAGTATAAACAGCAACGGCTTGGTATCGCAAAAACAAATAGTTTTAACGATATCGCAGGCCTGGTACAAAACTTTATGGGCTTATATAATTTTTGTGGTATTGCTGATAGCCGGTATATGGGCCTTTATTTATTACCGCTCGCTTCGGCTGTTAAAAGAAAATCGAATTTTGGAAGAAAGGGTTAATGCCCGCACGGAAGAAGTGCTGCAGCAAAAGGAGGAGATAGAAACACAACGCGATGGCCTTGAAAAAACGCTTGTAGAATTAAAATCGACCCAGCGGCAGCTTATCCAGTCTGAAAAAATGGCCTCACTTGGCGAGCTTACCGCAGGTATTGCCCATGAGATACAAAACCCGCTAAATTTTATTAATAATTTTTCGGAAGTGAGCCGGGAATTGATAGCGGAGCTTAAGGAAGATATTGACAAAGGCGATACCGTTGAAGTAAAAGTCATCGCAAGCGACCTTGAACAAAACCTTGAAAAAATAAACCACCACGGCAAACGCGCCGATGCCATCGTAAAAGGTATGCTGGAGCATAGCCGGAAAAGCAGCGGGCACAAGGAACTTACTGATATTAACGCCTTAGGCGAGGAGTACCTGCGGCTGGCTTATCATGGAATGCGTGTTAAAGACAAAACCTTCGGCGCAACAATAGCCAAGGATTTTGACAAAAAAGCAGGCAAGGTAAATATTATAGCACAAGATGTAGGAAGGGTGCTGCTAAACCTATTTAACAATGCTTTTTATGCCGTAACAGAAAAAGCAAATACTGCAGGAACAGGTTATCAGCCGACAGTGACAATAGCTACTAAACGACATGATGGCAAAGTTATCATCACAGTTTCGGACAACGGCAATGGCATTCCCAAAAACATAACAGAAAAAATATTCCAGCCTTTTTTTACAACCAAGCCATCGGGCCAGGGCACCGGGTTGGGATTGAGTTTAAGTTATGATATAATTAAAGCCCATGAAGGTGAGATAACGGTGGAGACGATGGAAGGTGAAGGCACAAAATTTATAATTTCACTGCCGGCTTGACGACTTAGCAGATCCTTTATATAAAATAAATATTGCTAAGTTTGGATATGACTACGCTAACAATTAAATCAGACTCCGACAAGAAAACCCGGCTACTAATAGAATTGGCGGAGGAACTTGGGTTATCAGCAAGTGCAAAGGATTTTGAAGAACTGGATATGAATGCAATGGTTAAAGGAATAGGCAGAAGAGCAACTGACGAAGAATTAATTGATTATCTTTCAAAAGATAATGATGCCGAACCTTTAGAAATTGAAGAAGCATTTTTAAAGACAGATGCGGTTTCCAACTAATCTCTAATCTCCAACCACTAATCACTAACCTTCAGCTCTTCATCTTTTTCAGCAGACTTTCTATCACTTTCGGAAAATGCTGGTGCTCCAGCTGCTGGCCTTTAAACTTAATGACTTCGAGGTTATCACCGTTGTCAATTTTAAACCGCGACTGATGGATGATCTCGCCTTCATCGTATTTATCGCTTACAAAATGGATGGTGATGCCCGATTCTTCATCTCCGGCGGCTAATACGGCGTTGTGTACATGATCGCCAAACATACCTTTGCCGCCATATTTGGGGAGCAAAGCGGGGTGAAGGTTTATAATTTTATTGGGAAATGCTTTTAGTAACGACTCGGGCACCAGCCATAAAAAACCGGCCAGTACAAGCAAGTCGACCTGCAGGTTTTTTAACAGCCTGATAACATCATCAGTTTCATAAAACTCGCGGCGGCTAAAAATATGTGCCGGGACTTCAAAGTTATCAGCCCGCTGCAATACGTAGGCCTGCGGATTATTGGTAAGTATCAATACTACTTCCGCTTCGGCATTGCGTTTAAAATGCTCCATAATTTTTTGAGCATTCGATCCGGATCCTGAAGCAAAAATCGCAATTCTTTTTTTCATTAAAACTGTACGCTTTTTAATGCCTGTATTGCTAACCCGGGTTTTACCCATTTGTTTCACTTGAAACTATAAATGGATTTTTAAAGCCCGGGGAGCTTGTAAAACCCCTCAAATATATAGCTTTCATGGCAATTGTTTATTTCCGAATGCAAATGAAATCCTTTTTCGGTTTTTTATTATTTTGTTATCTGAAATGGATGTTTGATCAACTTTTTAGTCGACGCCGTTTAATTTTTGCCTTACAAATCCCCATTGTATAATTCTTCGCTTGGCCGTAAGTGAGTAGTTTGGCTGAATATCGCCGGTTTGCAGTACAAGGGAGTATTGCCCCAGGGTTAATATGCCTGCGTTTGAAAATGGCATTGAGCTGCCGGCGGCCGTGGTATCTTTACAAACCATATTAGTTTGCAAAAAAAGTTCATTTCCAGTCAGCGTCCATTGCGCGACTGGCGATGTTTGCGTAATACAATCGAAGTTGGAATAGGTGCATGTATTGTTGGTATTAAAAATAAAATCCTGTATGCAGGGTGTGTTGATCGTAACCACAGAATCAGTTTCGTTCCCTGTATAATAAGTAACCTGCACTGATGCCAGTTGCCACTGCCCCCCGGTAAAAAGCGTCTGTATAGGGCTTTGGCCGCTTTTTTTACATGAATTGATAAGCAGGGCCAAAATTAAAATAGATAAAATAAGCAGCCAGCGTGTTTTTTTCATAGGTGTTATGTCGGCAAAAATAAAAATTCGCTTCGTTATTTATGCAGCAGTAATTATAACTGTTTTTGATGAGGAATAGTATTTATCAAGGGCAGGTTACACCCTTACTGCGATACCATACCCGATACGACATTGATACTTAATGCCAGTATTGCCGTGTTAAAAGCAAATGACAGCAGTGCGTGCATAATGCAAACACGGCGTATCCTGCGCGAAGTGATGTTTACATCCGATACCTGGAATGTCATTCCCACAATAAAGGAAAAATAAACAAAATCAAGGTAGTCTGGCTGCTCTTTGCCTGGAAATTGCAAGCCGCCCACGGCTTTTGTCTCGCCGTCTATATCGGTATCCGGATCATAATATAAATGAGCGTACCTCAACGTGTAGATGGTGTGCAGCAAAAACCACGAGATAATAACTGCGCCGATAGCGAGTAAAATATGTTCGTTCTTAGCCACATCCCCGAGGCCTTTGGTTGACTTTAACAGGTAAACAATAGCGCCCAAACTTACCACAGATAATATTGTAATAAATGCGAACAGGAATGTCCGGCTGGAATCCTGGAGCTTTGCGATCTTTCTGACCTCCATCGGGTGGGATGAAAATATAATGATCCAGTTCAGTAAAATAATCGTTAAGGCGCACCCAATCCAAACCACTAAAATTAAAGCAGGTGTTGTTACTTTCCCGTTCAAACAGAAAAAAACAATGGCGCTAACTGCCAATGCCATCATCAGTCGGTAGTGTGCATCTAAACGATAGAAAAATCTTTTATCAGTTTTTATTTGGGTCATGGGAGTAGTTCATGGTTAATAGTTCATGGTTCATAGCCAAAATTTGCAGTTGGTCATTTATGGACAACTCATAGCGGCTAATGCTGTTAAATGTTATTGTTCGATTCCGGTCCGTAATTTAAGGCAAAAATAGCCATGAACTATGATCTATGAATTCAAACTATCTCAACAACACGGCCCACCTGCCCGTCTTCCAGCCTGACTTTTATGCCGCGCGAATGGAACGATGAACTGGTTAACAGGTCTTTTACGATGCCGCGTGTTTTTTTACCTGATCGTTGATCTTTTTTAAGGATGATGTCAACTTCCAGGCCAGGGTAAATATCGTTTCTGTTTTGTCCGCTCATTTTTTATGATTTCACCGATTTTATTGGAAGATTTCACCGATTATGAAATTAGTGATTTGATTACTGCCTCTATCTTTTCAAAATCAAAACTTTTCACCAGCGTGTCAAACGCAGCAGTTATTTCCTCATTCCCTAAATTACCGATACTGCCTTCATGAGTATGTTTTACTTGTTTACCGGGCTTAAATTCGCCTTTTTCAATTGCCGCTCCAACTTGTTTATAGGCATCACGGAATGGTGTGCCGCTTAATACCAGGCGGTTAACTTCTTCAACGCTGAACAGGTAAGCGTATTTAGGGTCGTTTAAAATGTCCGTGTTAACGGTTATATTTTGCAGCATAAAGGTTGCCATGTGCAGACAATTTTTTAAGTCGGTAAATGCCGGGAACAGCAATTCTTTTAACAACTGCAATTCGCGGTGATAGCCTGATGGCAGGTTGGTGGTCATCATGGCCACATCGTTTGGCAGGGCTTGCAGGCGGTTGCATTTGCCGCGCATAATTTCCCAAACATCAGGGTTTTTTTTGTGGGGCATAATGCTGCTGCCGGTGGTAAGGGTATCGGGGTAGCTTACAAAAGCAAAATTCTGGCTTAAATACAGGGCCTGGTCCATAGCCATTTTTGCCAGCGTGGCAGCGATGGACGATAAGGCCTGTGCTATCACCCGTTCAGTTTTACCCCGGCCCATTTGCGCATAAACCACGTTATAATTAAGGCTATCAAAACCCAATAATTTTGTAGTTAAAGAGCGGTTTAGCGGGAACGATGAACCATAGCCCGCCGCCGAGCCTAACGGGTTTTTATTGGTGATCTTCCAGGCTGCCAAAACCATCTCCAGGTCGTCGGCCAAACTTTCGGCGTAGGCGCCAAACCACAGTCCGAATGAGGATGGCATGGCTATTTGTAAATGGGTGTAGCCCGGAAGCAGAACATCTTTGTGCTTTTCGCTTAACGCGATCAGTTGGCGGAATAGTTTTTCCGTTTCTTCCACCACCTGTTGTAATTCGTATCTAAAAAATAGTTTAAGATCGACCAATACCTGGTCATTACGCGAGCGGCCGCTATGTATTTTTTTACCGGCATCGCCTATGCGCTGGGTAAGCAGCAGCTCAACTTGTGAGTGAACGTCTTCAACTCCCGGCGCAATTGCGAAGTCTCCGGCCTTGACTTCCCGGTATATTTTTCTAAGTTCGTGTTTAACCAGATCTAAGTCTTCCGCACTCATCAAACCAACACTTTCAAGCATAATCGTGTGGGCAAGTGAGCCCAGCACATCGAAGGCCGCCATTTGTTCGTCAAACTCCCGGTCGCGCCCGACGGTGAAGTTTTCGACCAAAGCATTTACGTCGGTAGATTTTTGCCAAAGCTTGCTCATGGGTACAAATATGGTACAAATTGATTTAAATTAAAGGCTAAACTAAAATGAGCGCCAATTAGATCGCCGCTTGTATTTCGCCGGTGAGCATATACCCCGCAACTTCCATCCCCGCCTTTATAAGCGTTGCTTTTGATGCCGGATTGCTGATACCACACCTTGCAGCCGGCACCCTACCCGCCAAATAGCAAACTTTTTTTATTTCCTGTATCAAAAAACTGCCATATCCTTTTCGCCGGTGTCCGGGCTGTACCTCCATATACAGATCAGCAAAGGGCTTGTTGTAATGCAGCAGAAATCCGCCCGTGCCGACTATTTCCCCATCCTTTTCTATCACATAATCACCTTCAGGCTCGTGTTTATGATCAAAGAGATGGTCGGTGTCCATTTTTTTGCGGAAAATAACATCATCAAAATGGTGATAAGTAACAGAACCGGCCTTAAAAAGAGTAACATCGGAAAATATGTTTTTTGCAAATTCAAACATCATCGCCGACAAAAGAAGATCATTGCTCTGGCACTCGATATAACTTACTCCGGAAGCCTTAATTAATGCGGCGAAGATTGTTGCGGCACGGTTTCGAACGGCCGGAACCACATAAAACTCGAAAATTGCATCCCTGTCTTTTAAATCTTCTTTACCTTTAACCGAGCCATAGCCGATTTCGACATCGTCCACCCGGAAAATATATTCACCAGCCCAACCGCGAATATGACAGGCATCATACCTGACCTGGAAATTATTTTCCTGCAAAAACAAAGTCCGCAAGGACAGTATTGAATCCAGGCTTGTTTTTACGATTTTCAAATCCATCCGTCTTCAACTTAAATTATACTTTCCAGCATTTTGATATACAGTTCAATACCGTCGCGTATCTCGTCAGCGTAAACATATTCATCGGCAGTGTGCGAACGCGCCGAATCGCCGGGCCCAACTTTTAGTGATGGAATATCAAGCAGGGATTGGTCAGATGTTGTTGGCGAGCCGTAAGTCGTTCTTCCCAAAGCTATCCCTGCGTGTACTATCGGATGATCAATATCTATTTTCGATGGTTTTAACCTGGTAGAACGCGGCGTTACTCCGCATTTAACATGCTGCCTTATAATCTCCAGCACTTCTTCGTTTCGGTAGGAATCAGTTACTCTTACATCAACCACAAATGTACAGCTTGCCGGCACCACGTTGTGTTGCGATCCGGCATTGACGATGGTAACCGACATTTTTACCGGCCCAAAAACGGCTGATTCTTTAGGGAAACGGAATGTACGGAACCATTCTATATCCGGCAATGCTTTATAAATTGCATTGTCGCCTTCTTCGCGTGCGGCATGACCGGCCTTTCCGTGGGCAACGCAATCCAGTACCATCAAACCCTTTTCGGCAATGGCAAGCTGCATTTGAGTAGGCTCACCCACAATTCCAAAATCCAGCTTGCCCAATTCCGGGATGATGAGTTCAAGGCCGTTTACACCCGAAATTTCTTCTTCGGCGCTTACTGCCAGGCAAAAATTATATTTTAGGTCTTCCCGGTCATAAAAATAAAGAAAAACAGCTATCAGCGATACCAAACAGCCCCCGGCATCATTGCTGCCCAGGCCGTAAAGTTTGCCGTCTTCTATCTTCGCATCAAAAGGATCACGGGTATAACCTGAATTTGGTTTTACCGTATCGTGATGTGAATTAAGCAGGATGGTTGGCTTTGCGGTATCAAAATATTTGTTCCATGCCCATATATTATTTAGTTTACGATGAGTTTTTACCTGTCGTTCCTGCAAAAAATGTTCTATCAGATCCGCTGTCAGGCCCTCTTCCCTGCTAAACGATGGGATGGCTATCAATTGCTGCAAAAGCGCAATAGCCTGCTGGTATAGTGTTTTTATATCGGTCATAAATGTTGCGGCAAAAATAGGGAAGAAAGTTGGAAGGTTGAAATGTTGGAAAGTTGAAACGCCAGGAAGATTGCCAACCTGAACTTTATTTAAAACTCCAATTAACATGCATTCAAAAAAACATTATAACGTTTCAACCTTGCAACATTTGAACGAAAATCATTCAATCCTTGAATACTTCCTCGTATCACTCATGGTAATATAAAGCACAAGCGATAGGGCGATACAAATACTCACATACCAGTAAAACCATTCCTGGTGGTGATTATTCTTAAAATCAAGCGCTATATATTCGGCCGTTCCGCCAAATAAGGATACAGCTATTGCATACGGGAACCCCACGCCCAAAGCGCGGACATTGGCGGGAAAAAGCTCGGCTTTTACCACGGCGTTTATGGAAGTATAGCCGCTGACGATGACCAATGCACACATAATTAGGGCAAAAGCTATCCATTCATCTTTTGTATTACTTAAAACCGTCATTATCGGGACGGTGGTTAATGTGCCGAGTATTCCAAAACCGATCAGCAAAGGCTTGCGGCCTATTTTATCGGATATAAAACCGAAAAGCGGCTGCAAAAACATGAAAACAAGCAGGGTAAGGGATGAGATCAACGTTGCGGTGTTTTTTGAAAACCCCGAAGTATTCACCAAAAACTTCTGCATGTAGGTGGTAAAAGTATAAAAAGCCACTGTACCGCCTACGGTTAGCCCTATTACCGTTAAAACGGCTTTCGGGTGCTGCAATAAAGCCTTTAGGGTGCCGCGGGAAGATTTCTCTTTGGTATCCTTCTCATCTAACTTAACCGACTCCTGCAAGCTGCGCCTTAAATACATTACCGTTACCGCCAGAACTGCCCCAATGCCAAAGGGAATGCGCCAGCCCCATTGGTGCAATTGCTGGTCGGTTAAAAAAACACGCTGTAACAAAACCAGCACGCCCAGCGCTATCAGCTGCCCCATAATGAGCGTTACATACTGAAAGCTGGAATAAAACCCCCGGTGTTTTTTTGTCGCCATCTCGCTCAGATATGTGGCGCTTGTGCCATACTCGCCGCCAACGCTCAGCCCCTGGATGATGCGGGCAACCACCAGCAGCAACGGCGCCGCCACACCTATTTGTTTATATCCCGGCACAACAGCGATGATCAGCGAACCAACGCTCATCAATAATACGGATAAGGTGAGCGCGGTTTTACGGCCTTTTCTATCCGCGAAAGCGCCCATTACCCAGCCGCCGATGGGCCGCATTAAAAAACCGATGGCAAAAATACCGGCTGTGTTTAATAGCTGTACCGTTTGATTTTCCTTTGGAAAAAAAGCGCCCGAAAAATAGAGGGTGAATGCCGAATAAACATACCAGTCGTACCACTCAACCAGGTTGCCAAGGGAACCGCCTACTATCGACCGTATTCTTTGCGATGTTGTTTGCGATAATGGTAACGGGGTTTGATTCTGCATAAAATTTAATAAATGAAAATTAAAGATATATATTTATCGCGGGCCTGCAACAATGCAATGGCAGCAAATCAAATTGTTGCTAACATGTATTTATTTGTTTGAACATTAAACCTTTATTTATTTTTAGCAGTCGTATAAGAAGCATTGGCAACGGCAACAAAATTCAGCGCTTTTTAGCTTTGGCGAACTGGCAAAAGGATATCGACAAACAAGGTTTAGTTGAATTTCGCAAGCGGGAACTATTTAACATGGATTCGGAATTTTTTTAGGTCTCCCGGCAACCAAACGCTCTTATGCGACGTTCCCACGGTACGGGCGTCGCACCCCGGCAACAGGTTCAGAAGAGAAAATAATACATATTCCCCGCATTCCGGTAAAGGTTTGGCGAAAACGTGTAGATTTGGACCGGAGCCCCTGTAAGTTTAATTTAATACATGCTCATTCAATATATATCACGCTCAACCCAAACTATAATGAAAAAAATACTACCCCTGCTGGCGGTTTTTCAAGCAGTTACGATGCTTTGCTACTGCCAGCAAAAATCTCCCGCCTATGGCGATAATCCATCGGCAGGAAAATACTACAATATCCGCGGTTTTAAAATGTATTGCGAGATCTATGGCCAGGGAGAACCTGTACTGATGATACATGGCAATGGGGGCAGCATCGGTTCGTTTTATAGAACTATTCCTTATTTCGAAAAAAAATACATGGTTATTGTTGCCGATAGCCGTGCCCATGGCAAATCAATTGATAGCAGCGACTCCCTTACTTTTGAAATGATGGCTGATGACTTTAATGCTTTGCTTGATACCCTGCGCATTAAAAAAGCTTACGTGATAGGGTGGAGCGACGGTGGCATTAATGCCCTGCTGCTTGCAATACGCCACCCCGACAAGGTAATTAAACTGGCCTCAACAGGCGCAAATTTATGGCCTGATTTCTCCCCCATCAGCGCAACCCAATGGAAGCAAATGCAAAAACAATATAACATTCAAAAAAATAGAACATGGTCATCAGCCAGGGAGAAAAACGACTGGAAAATAAATGCGCTCGACCAGTACCAGCCAAATATTCCCTTATCCGCGCTAAAAAAAATCCAATGCCCGGCCTTTATTATTGGCGGAGATCGTGACCTGATCCCGGTAGAGCATACCAAGCTGATCGCCAAACATATCCCGCAAAGCACGTTATGGATAGTCCAGGACTCCGGGCATGCAACCCTGATTGAACATAGCGCTTAATTTAACAAAAATGTAGATGAGTTTTTTCAGAATAGCATTTCGGGCCAAGCTTTTATCTCACAGGACATCAGGTAGCTTTACCAGGTAATACACATCGAATGCCGTTGCTTTCCTTCATATTCAAGGACTTTAAATGGCATGTTGCAGGCCCGCACTCATATTTTTAGCTTAGGGCGCTATCCGTTTTGAAGCATCTGTTCATAATGCTCATCTATAGCAGCTCCAATTTCAGCCATTGGAAGAAACGCTGCCCCGAAACGGTGCGCGACAGCTTGCCAAAGGCCGCTATTACCTTTTTTTACGACGTGACAGGTTTTGTGGTTAAATACGATGTATGAACAGTCATCAGCATTATCATGAACAACTACGTATATTTCCGCATTAACTTTTATTTCAAATGATTCCATAATCTTTAGTTATTACAAAACTAATGGTTAAACTGTTTCGCACAGCATTTTAAAGGGGGGTGTTTTAACGGTATTTTTAGGGTGTTTTAACGGGTTGTTTTTACAAAAATTATATTATGCTATTGGGCAGATTTGCCCTATATTTAATTGGGGCGGCTGAAACAAGTACAAAATAACTTTGTTTAAATAAATTAACAATGGTATGTTTAACAATTCCTGCGAAGTCCGATGTGCCCTCAAAAGCACTACCTTGTATGGACGGGGATTTAAATGAAAAGCTGCCGGCGAAACGATAAAGTTTCCCCTCGCCGCCGGCACAAAGTATCCTTTTTTGACAAGGTGGTGATAAAAGGGCCTGGTAAATTAAACAGAAGCGGCACCGGTGAAATTTTAACGTATTAAATATTAGGTTATGAGCGGAATTGAGAGGAATGATGCAGGGATAGAATATTCTAATATTTTGGCCGACATAATTATCGGGAAAAACTTTGCGGAACATTACCGCACTGTTACGCATAGAATTGAAGCCTTCAACCGTTCCATCGACAGCAAAAACAAATCGAATGAAGACTGTAACTTTATAGTTGGCATTTGCTATCATTATTACCGCCTGCAGGAATTGATCAGGGTGGGATACAAAGTTAAGTTATAAGAGTTGTAAAGGTTAAAAAGGGTTGTAAAGGTTGTAACTTTTACAACTTATTACAACCTCTGCAACTTATCACAACCAAACCCTAATTATTCACCAGCTTAAGGGCGCCTTCGCCGTAGCGCATACCAGTGTTGGGATATTTGCTGATGATGGCTTGTATTTCCCGCAGATCATCAATCGATAGTTCAATATCAACTGAAGCAGCGTTTTCGCGCAGGTATTTTGTTTTTTTAGTGCCGGGAATTGGTATAATGTCCTTTCCTTGCGCCAGCACCCATGCTAAAGCCAATTGCGCAGGTGTACAATTTTTTTGCGCTGCAAATACTGCAAATGCGCTTGCTAATTGCTCATTGTTTTCTTTATAGTCGCCGCTAAAGCGGGGCAATGTTTTTCGAAAATCGTTGCTCCCCAATTCATCAATATGAAGGGTGTTGGTTATCAAACCGCGCGAAAGCGGGCTGAACGGCACAAGCGAAATGCCCAGTTCGCGGCAAACAGGCAAAATTTCAGCCTCCACATCCCGCGTAAGCAGTGAGTATTCACTTTGCAAAGCAGCGATGGGGTGTACAGCATGAGCCTTGCGGATTGAAGCGGCTGACGCTTCGGATAAGCCAAGGTAACGCACTTTGCCCTCCTTAACCAACCCGGCCATAGCGCCTACCATATCTTCAACAGGTACATTGGGATCGATACGGTGCGCGTAGTAAAGGTCAATAGTATCGATATTTAAACGTTTAAGACTTTTTTCGACGGCTGTTTTAATATAAGCGGGTGAACCATCAAAATAGCTGCCAGGCGCACCGGGAAACGAACTTTCATTTTCTTTTTGCCTGAAACCAAATTTTGTAGCGATAAAAACTTTGTCGCGGTTGGGGGCCAGCACTTTGGCTACCAGTTCCTCGTTACGGCCATTGGCATAAATATCGGCGGTATCCCAAAAGTTGATGCCGAGGTCGAGTGCCAGGTGTAAGGTTGCGATAGATTCTTCATCATTAAAAGTGCCGTAGCCGTGGTTCATGCCCATACAGCCCAGCCCAGTGGCCGACAGCATTTCGCCCGTTTTTCCAAGTTCCCTGAATTTCATTTTGTATTTGTTTTTGCAAATATAGGAAGCGCATGGCTCGGAATGAGTATTGGTAATTTTTTTTAACGCAAAGATCCCAAAGAATGCGCGAAGGGCGCGAAATTTTGAAAAGAACAAAGTATTATTTTGCGTTGATTTTTTTTGACTTTTGAGACAGCCTCTTTTTTTATTTCAGCTTTTATTTATCTAAATCACAGCCCATCCACCAATTCCTTTGCCGTTTTCATACTAAGACCGAAATAAAATTTCTGACCACCATGATAACTTTCCCTCAATTCAAAATTTTCAAACGCCGGGCCGCCGGGTACGGCAACGTAGTTGTTTTTATCCGTGCTTGCGCCGCTCCAGTATTTTGCCCGCCCGTTAACCCGCACCTGCAGCGACTTGTCATAATCGGCGGCATCCACGCGCCAGTATTGGGTAAGTTTATAAAAAGGGCGGTAATGCCAGTGCCAATGGGCCAGGTAAGCTGGCTCCTGGGGCCAGGAGGCAAGCTCATTAAAAGGTTCATTTGATTCTGCGAAAACTATGGGATCGCCGTTTTTGGTTTTTAACATTTTGCTAACCGGGTAGGGCTCTTTCTCGTCAAATTCAATGTCGTTATAATCACCGAATAATTTCCTCGAATCAATTACTTTATCTTTTAGGTATAACAACCGCAGCCTCGAATAATTTCCCATGGTGGCAGTAAGTGCGCAGCGTTCCATAACGGTGCTGTTTTTATAATTAAATATTTGCAGGCCCAATTCCCCCGGCTTGTCGCTCCTGATGGTTAATTTCAGGTAGGGGTGCGCACCATCGATAAATTTCTCCATCAAAATGTACAGGGAAAGTTCCTCAACTTCCGGATGCGCTGCATCAGGGTGCGTGATAACGCCGGGTGTGGAAGCATAGGGCGAAAAGCTGCCTGTGCTGTCTGAATCCGAGGCCCAAAACAGTTTCCCTAATTTACCGTCGACAACCGACGGGCGCACTTCGCTAAATTCCATATCGCCGTCCACGACAGGCTCAACGGCGATGTAATTTATAAGGTAAACCACCCCTTTGAATTCATAGCCGATCCTCAACAGGCCACGCGGGCCGCCTTCGGTGCTTGGGATAGTGCCTTCCAATGATGCCGGCCAAAGCCCTACTACTATCCCCTCATGAATACCCCAGACCGGTGGTGATTTTGCACTCTCAGGCCTGATCCATGACGGTTTTGCTGGTGATTGCTGTGCCGCCAAACCTTGACTAAGCATCAGCAAACTAAGGGTAAGAAGGCGGTAAAAATTTTTTATTTTATTAAACATCGCCTTCAAATATCGGTGGTTAAATTGTCTTTTTCAATATAAGTTAATGCAACTGCGAAGCATGTTTGAACGGCATTGAAACAAAAAATAATTAGTGAAAAATCACCAATAAAAATCAATTGATTGCCGCTATAGCTTTTTCCAGGGTAACATCATCGCTGTTCAGCGCTTCGAAGTAAGCGTTGTCGCCCCATTTAAAACGGGCTGCAAAGGCTTTTATTAATGTTTTGATCGCTGGTTCCGAGGTGCGCAACTCACGCGAATCCATTTCTTTAATGGTTTTCGAGGCATATAAAATGAAGTTATCAAACCCATCATTACTTACCGCATAATGCTTTATAAAGGCATCAGGCGATTGGAATTTGTTTAATGTTGGCTGCAATTTGTCGATAACATAGGCGGTAAAAAGCTGCTGGTCGCCCAATTCACCTATCAAGGGGGTGTTTTCGGTGGTATCGGCCGGCACAAAGATATCAGGCATAATACCGCCGCCGCTAAATACTTTGCGGCCGCTTAAGGTACGATAAGGCGACGGCCTTTTAAAAATGCTGTCGTTGTAGTTGCTTTGGGCCGAAAACAACTCGCCTTTTCGCATCCTTTCCGATATTTCATTGTGATAACTGTCAATCCCCTCTTTATACGATTTCTGTATCGACCTTCCTGAAGGTGTATAATACCTCGCCACCGTTAAATTAACCGCCGAACCATCCCCGAAAGGGAATTGCTGCTGTACCAATCCTTTACCGAAAGAACGGCGGCCGACAATTACAGCCCTGTCAAGGTCCTGTAAGGCTCCAGCCAATATCTCACTTGCCGAGGCGGAATATTCATCAATCAGCACCGCTAACTTCCCGTCCTTAAACTCACCGGAATCGGTCGCGAAATAATCCTTGCGTTCGTCATGCACGCCTTTAGTGTAAACAATCAGCTTGCCTTTTTTTAAAAATTCATCGGCAAGGGCGGTTGCGGCATTTAGGTAACCGCCGCCGTTATCCCTGATATCGAGCACCAGTTTTTTAAGGCCCTGCGCTTTAAGTTTAGCAAATGCGGCGCGGAAATCAGCATCGGTTGTTAAAGCAAACTTGCTGATCTTTATATAGCCGACCCCGGGCGCGGCCATATAAGCGGCATCCAGGCTGCTCAAATCAACGTGCCCGCGTTTTATCGGGTATAATTTTATTGTTTCACTATTGGGATGCATTATCGCAAGCGATATTACAGCATCCGTATCGCCCCTGAAAACTTTGTTTACACGGTCGGCTGTAAGCCTGGTGCCCGAAAACTTTTTCCGGTCAACATTAATTACACGGTCGCCTGCTATCAATCCGGCATTAGCAGCCGGGCCGCCAGGATAAACCTGGGTAATAATAAGGGTATCGCGGAGCAACTGGTATTCCAGGCCTACGCCGGTAAAGCTGCCATCCAGGCTTTCGTTGATGGATTGCGCCCGCTGGGGCTGTAAATAAAGCGAATGGGGATCGAGGTTTTGTAAAAGGTCGTTAACAGTAATACCTTCCAGGCTATCCTCGTTAACCGAATCAACATAATTATTTTTTATAAGTGATAAAGCCTTTGATACCTTATCGTGGGAGCCAATTGAAAAACCCAGTGTACGGCCGGCGAAATTATTGTCACTGATATACAAGCCAATGGTTACGCCAACCAAAAGCAATATCATCGACCTGAAAATTATACCCGCAGTTTTTTTCATACACCAGCTAATGCAAATTTAACGATTTATTGATTAGATTATTCGTCTGAATCATGATTTTTACGATGGAAGCATTTTCGGATTTCTTGATGACATTTTAACCATTCACTTAATCAACCTGATCAACTACTCACTAATTTCTCAAATCTTTTACCGAATTTTGCTGAAAATAATTCGCCTTAGATGGATAGGACTACAGAAAAGGATTCTTATTACAACAATTTGGAAAAAATGTCTGTAAGCGAGATCCTTCAAAACATAAATAAAGAAGACCAAACCGTGCCATTGGCAGTAGCAAAAGCCTTGCCGCAAATAGAAGCGCTGGCGACCATCACTGCGGCGAAAATGAAGGCCGGTGGCAGGCTTTTTTATATCGGCGCAGGAACAAGCGGCCGTTTGGGCGTGGTCGATGCTTCGGAATGCCCGCCTACTTTTGGCGTTCCGTTCGATTGGGTGGTGGGCATTATAGCCGGTGGTGACAGCGCGATCCGCAAAGCGGTTGAGTTTGCCGAAGATGACACCAAGCAAGCCTGGATAGACCTGGGCGAATACAATATTAGTGATAAAGATGTTTTGGTTGGGATAGCCGCATCAGGTACCACACCTTACGTAGTTGGTGGGTTAAAACAAGCCAACGAGCACCACGTTACCACGGGTTGTATTGTATGCAATAGCGGCAGCCCCATAGCAACCGAGGCACAATATCCTGTTGAAGTAATTACCGGACCTGAATTTTTGACAGGCTCCACCCGCATGAAGGCAGGCACCGCGCAAAAATTGGTTTTAAATATGTTGAGCACTACGGTAATGATACAATTAGGCCGTGTAAAAGGCAATAAAATGGTTGATATGCAGCTAACCAATGACAAACTTGTTGATCGTGGCACAAAAATGGTAATGAGGGAAACAGGTGTGAATGAAGAAACCGCCGCCGGTTTGCTTAAAAAATATGGCAGTGTGAGGAAAGCGGTGGAGAATTATAAGATTGATTAAATGATGTGCAGATTTGCGTATATGCAAATGTGCGGATGAAAAGAGAGGCGATTAAAACATTTGCACATCTGCATATCCGCACATTTACACATCTATCTGTACATCCGCACATTTGGAATTAATTTATGCACGAGATAGAACCATATTATAAATGGCGTGATGACTACGTTGCAGCGGAGGATGAATATTCGCCTTTTTATGCGACTGAATACAACGAATTTGAGTTCGACAAACAGGTGTACAACTACCTGCTGCACCCGCAATGGGATTCGTTCGGCTCGAGTACTTTATACATGAAAGTATTATTTGCTGATTACGAGCGTTCTTATGCCATCATTGAATTCATTGGCGAGTGGAACGATGCCATCAATAATGATATTATGCTGCTAAAGCGCGAGATCATTGAGCTGATGATAGATAATGGCATCAATCATTTTATCCTGATCGGCGAAAATGTGCTCAATTTCCATTCCTCCGATGATTGTTATTACGAAGAGTGGTTCCAGGATGTGGAGGATGGCTGGATAGCCGGTATAAATTTCAGGGAGCACGTAATTGATGAGTTTAAACGGAACAATATCGACTATTACATCAACTTCGGCGGCGAACTGGATGACATGGTTTGGCGGACGTTAAAACCCATCCAGGTATTTAAAAAGGTGGAGGAGCAGTTGATTAGGAGGTTGAGTTAGTGATCAGAGGTTAGTGATTGGAGATTAGATATTAAACCATCTGAATGATTCTTTATCCAACTATTGTAAAAAATCTCATATCTCATATCTAAAATCTCACATCTAAACGTAAATTTGTATATTAATTTAAAAATAAAAAATGGAAAATAATAATAATCCCGACTACACTTATCAAAACGTAGTCCAATTAAATGATGCTGATGCATCCCGTAAATATTTAGCCAACGTGTTTCTATGGATGTTTGGGGCGCTGGCTATTTCAGCAATCTTTGCATACGAATTTTTTGCGACCCCAAGCCTTTTGGGCCTAATAATACAGCCGACAGTTAATGGTGGTATCGCCTATACCGGGTTAGGGTATGTTGCTGTTTTTTCGCCCCTGGTTTTTTCACTTGTTTTAAGTTTTGGGTTCAACCGCATCTCATATCCTGTGATGGTATTTCTGTTCCTTGCTTATGCAGTTATGATAGGGATCAGCTTTAGCGTACTTGGCATTGTGTATACTTCATCTTCGATATTTGGGGTATTTCTGAGTTCTTCAGTTGTCTTTGGCATTATGGCTGTCGCAGGTTATACTACAAGTATGGATTTGTCAAAAATGGGATCAATCCTGATGATGGCTTTTTTCGGTGTGTTTGCAGTTAGCCTGATAAATTTCTTTTTGGGCAGCGCCCAACTTCAGTACATAATAAGCTTTGCATTTGTAATTATTATGATCGGCCTTACTGCTTATTATATGCAAATGTTGAAACGTATTGGAGCGGGCCTTGAATATGGCGCAGAGGAATCGAAAAAGCTGGTTGTTATAGGTGCTTTTATCCTTTACACTACCTTTATTAACTTGTTCATATCGATGCTTCGGATTTTTGGCAGAAGGAATTAAAGATATTAATCTTATAGAAAGCCGTCCCCAGCAAATGAGGACGGCTTTTTTTTGCCTCACCCAACCCTGTTCTTTGGAGAGGGCAGGGTGAGGCGAATAAAGCAAGGTCAGGCGAACGTCAATCCAAATAATACGCTTGCATATTAACAGTTTATTACGCATATTTGTGGCGCTTATAGAGAAAGACGGAGGGATTAGACCCTGCGAAGTCTTGGCAACCTGTGCTTACAAGGTGCCACATTCTACTTGGCAGCCAATTGGCAACCAGGAAAGATAAGCGAAAGTCAAAGTATGCCGACTTTTCGATATAAGCTTTTATTTTTTTGGATTACACCGATTATTTAATGATTTCACCGATTATTTGATGAAATCACGAAACAAAAATCGGTGAAATCACAAAACAAAAATCGGTGAAATCATAAAATGAGTATTAGAAACGAACTACAAAAACGCATCCTGGTAATTGACGGGGCAATGGGTACCATGATACAGCGGTACGAATTATCCGAAGAGGATTTTCGTGGCGACCGTTTTCGTGACCATGCTTCTGACCTCAAAGGTAACAACGACCTGCTGAACATCACACGCCCCGATGTGATCAAAGCCATACATAAAGAATATCTTGACGCAGGTGCTGATATTATTGAAACCAACACCTTCAGTACGCAACGCATTTCGCTGGCCGATTACCACCTGGAACCTCTTGCTTATGAATTGAGCTATGAAGGCGCCCGCATCGCCCGTGAGGCGGCTGATGAATACACCAAGAAAACGCCCGATAAACCACGTTTTGTAGCCGGCGCCATTGGCCCCACCAACCGCACAGCATCTTTATCGCCTGATGTAAATGATCCAGGCTATCGTGCCGTTACTTTCGATGACCTTGCCGGAGCTTATTACGACCAGGTGCGCGGGCTTGTGGATGGTGGTTCAGACCTGTTAATTATTGAAACCATTTTCGATACCCTTAATGCAAAAGCGGCGTTGTTCGCAATAAACCGTTACAAGGAAGAATGCAAAGCCCAGGGAAAAGATTACTCCCCCTTTAGGGAGCCGGGGGGCCTGATGATCTCCGGCACCATTACCGATGCCTCGGGCCGTACACTTTCCGGTCAAACGGTAGAAGCTTTCTGGAATTCCGTGCGTCATGCCAATTTATTATCGGTCGGTTTGAATTGCGCACTGGGGGCAAAAGAAATGCGCCCGCACATTGAGGAACTCTCGCAAAAAGCGGATGTATTTATTTCTGCGTACCCGAATGCCGGCCTCCCAAATGAGTTTGGCCAGTACGACGAAACCGCGCACGAGACAGCTCATCTTGTCGACGAGTTTATGAAAGCCGGGCTGGTAAATATCGTGGGCGGCTGCTGCGGTACCACGCCCGAGCATATCAGGTGCATCGCTGAAAAAGCGGCCAAATACCCGCCACGCATCAAACCTGTTATCGAGCCCTACCTGCGCCTCAGCGGTTTGGAAGCGGTAACGCTCACGCCTGAAACAAATTTTGTGAACATAGGCGAGCGCACAAACATTACCGGTTCGCCAAAGTTTTCAAAGCTGATATTAGCCGAAGATTACGAAGCCGCGCTGGCCATTGCGCTCCAGCAGGTGGAAGGCGGCGCCCAGGTGATCGACATTAATATGGATGAAGGTATGATCGATTCGGAAGCTGTGATGGTTAAGTTCCTTAACCTCGTAGCTTCCGAGCCGGATATTGCCAAACTGCCCATCATGATCGATTCATCAAAATGGACGGTTATCGAGGCTGGTTTAAAATGCCTGCAAGGGAAGGGCATTGTAAACTCAATCTCGTTAAAAGAAGGTGAAGAAAAATTTAAGGAATACGCCCGTAAAATATTAAGCTATGGCGCAGCAACAGTAGTAATGGCTTTTGACGAAACAGGCCAGGCCGATTCATTGGCGCGCCGAAAGGAGATCTGCCAGCGCTCTTATGATATACTCGTCAATGAAGTCGGTTTCCAGCCGCAGGATATTATTTTCGACCCTAATATTTTAACGGTCGCTACCGGGCTGGAGGAACATAACAATTATGCGGTTGATTTTATTGAAGCCACCCGCTGGATAAAAGCCAATTTGCCTTATGCCAAAGTGAGCGGGGGGGTAAGTAATATTTCATTCTCGTTCAGGGGCAATAACACGGTACGCGAGGCTATGCACTCCGCATTTTTATACCACGCCATTAAAGCGGGCCTTGATATGGGCATAGTGAACGCGGGGATGCTGGAAGTATACGAGGAAATTCCAAAGGATTTATTAGAACTGGTGGAGGATGTATTGCTTAACCGCCGCGATGATGCAACGGAACGTTTGGTGGAGTTTGCCGATACCATAAAAACCAAAGGCAAAGAAGTGGTACGCGATGAAGAATGGCGTAAAGCCCCGGTTGCCGAACGCTTGTCCCACGCGCTTGTAAAAGGGATTATTGAGTACCTGGATGATGATGTGGAGGAAGCCAGGCTGGCTTATGCTAAACCATTGGAAGTGATAGAAGGCCCGCTGATGGATGGTATGAACGTTGTGGGCGACCTGTTTGGCTCGGGTAAGATGTTTTTACCGCAGGTAGTAAAATCTGCCCGTGTGATGAAAAAGGCGGTCGCTTATTTACTGCCTTTTATCGAGCTGGAAAAACAAAGGGTTATTGACGCCGGGGAAGATTCCAGCGGCAGCCGCGCTAATGCCGGTAAAGTTTTAATGGCCACCGTAAAAGGTGATGTACATGATATTGGTAAAAATATAGTGGGCGTAGTATTAGCCTGCAATAATTTCGAGGTGATTGATCTTGGCGTAATGGTGCCAGCACAAAGGATCATCGAGGAAGCAAAAAAACAAAATGTTGATATAATAGGCCTTAGCGGGTTAATTACACCTTCCCTGGATGAAATGGTGCATTTTGCCAAAGAAATGGAACGCGAAGGTTTTACTATCCCCTTAATTATCGGCGGCGCAACAACATCACGTATTCACGCCGCAGTAAAGGTCGATCCGCATTATTCGGGGCCTGCCATTCACGTACTTGATGCTTCCCGGAGCGTAACGGTTTGCAGCAGCCTGATGAATAAAGACCAGCGCGAGCCGTACACCAAAGGGATAAAAGAAGAATATGCGAAAGCACGCGAGGCCCATTTAAATAAAAAGTCGGATAAGCGCTTTGTAAGTATCGCGGAAGCAAGGAGGTCGAAATTCCAGATCAGCCTGGATGGCGATATTGCACCGAAGCCGACATTCACCGGTACGAAAGTTCTGGAAGCCTACCCGCTGGAAGAACTGGTGCCTTATATCGACTGGACACCATTTTTCCATACCTGGGAACTTCGGGGCAGCTATCCTAAAATATTTGATGATAAATATGTAGGGGTCGAAGCCAAAAAACTCTACGATGATGCCCAGGAATTATTAAAGAAAATAGTAAAAGAAAAATTGCTGCAGGCAAATGGAGTGATCGGTTTCTGGCCGGCAAATAGTGTCGGTGATGATATTGAAATATATGCCGACGATTCCCGCAAAATCCTGCTTACCAGGATTCATACCTTACGCCAGCAAGCAGAAAAAGTAAAAGGCGAGCCTTATTATGCTTTGTCGGATTTTATAGCGCCGAAAGAAACCGGCATTCCCGATTATTGGGGAGGTTTTGCAGTAACAACAGGTATTGGCTGCGATGCATTAGTTGCCGAATTTGAACGTGACCATGACGATTATAACAGCATCATGGCCAAAGCCCTTGCCGACCGTTTGGCGGAAGCATTTGCTGAAAAGATGCATGAGCTTGTCCGCAAAGAATACTGGGGTTACTCCACCGGCGAACAATTAAGTACCGATGAACTGATCAAAGAAGAATACCAGGGCATACGCCCCGCGCCGGGCTATCCGGCCTGCCCCGATCATACCGAGAAAACAACGCTGTTCGAGATACTAAAAGCCGAAGACAACGCCAAAATGCACCTTACCGAAAGCCTGGCCATGACACCGGCCGCATCCGTAAGCGGGTTTTATTTTGCACACCCGCAGGCGAGGTATTTTGGTTTAGGTAAGATAAGTAAAGATCAGGTGGAGGATTATGCGGTACGGAAGAATATGGAACTGGAAGATGTTGAAAGGTGGTTAGGCCCGAATATAAACTACTAAATTAGTAGCAGTAAGTAGTGGCAGTAGCAGTAAAAAGAAATGATTTTTAAATACCTTTATTTTAGCTATGACAGGAAGTTTTAGGGAACTTAAAGTTTATCAATTAGCTTTTGAAGCTGCCAGGGAAATCCGGTTGGTAAGTATGAAGTTTCCGAAAGAAGAGACGTATTCGTTAACCGATCAAATCCGAAGGTCATCGCGGTCTGTTTGCGTAAATATTGGTGAGGGATACAGAAAAAGGGTTTATCCTAAGCATTTTACTTCTAAAATGACTGATGCCGACGGAGAAGCCACAGAAACATCGATATGGCTTGATTTCGCCTTAGATTGTGAATATATAAATTCAGACACTCATAAAACATTACAAGGTAAATACAACGAAATTGGCCGTATGTTATACTCAATGGCTCAAAACCCAGAGAAGTTTACACCTAAAACAAAAAACTAACTGCTACTACTAACTGCTACTGCTACTATTTACGTATGAAGATAACCGAACACATACAAAACGCCAAAGGCAAGACACTTTTCTCATTCGAGCTGATACCTCCGTTAAAGGGGCGCAGCATACAGGGGCTTTATGATGCCATTGATCCCTTGATGGAGTTTAAACCGCCGTTTATCGACGTAACTTCCTTGCGCGAGGATTTTATTTATAAGCAGCATGAAAACGGCTTGCTCGAAAAACTGAGCTACCGTAAACGGCCGGGCACAATTGCCATTTGCGCCGCCATCATGAACAAATACAAAGTGGATACAGTACCACATTTGCTTTGCGGCGGATTTACAAAAGATGAAACTGAAAATGGCCTGATCGACCTGCAATTTTTGGGCATTGAAAACGTGCTGGTTCTTCGTGGTGATGCCCGTTTGGCCGATCCAACTTTTATACCTACGCCCAATGGCCACTGCTACGCTACCGATCTGTTGCAGCAGGTAGTAAATATGAACAACGGCATTTACCTGCACGAAAACAACGGCGATAACTTAAAAACAAATTTCTGCATCGGCGTAGCCGGTTACCCTGAAAAACATTTTGAAGCGCCTAACTTAAAAAGCGACTTTAAATACCTTAAACAAAAGGTGGATATGGGTGCAGGTTTTATAGTTACCCAAATGTTTTTTGATAACCAGAAGTATTTTGACTTTGTAAATAGCTGCCGGGCCAATGGGATAAATGTACCCATTATACCCGGGTTAAAACCAATCACAGGTTCGAAACAGTTGGTCAGTTTATCCAAAACTTTTCATATCGATATGCCCGATGATCTTTGCGACCTGATAAACGGCTGTGCATCCGAAAAAGATGTAAAGGATGCCGGCATTGAATGGATGATCAACCAGTGTAAAGAACTAATGGCTTTTGGTGTGCCCGTTTTACATTTTTATACCATGAGTAATGCCGGGCCTACAAGAAGGATCGCGGAAGCGATATTTTAATCAATAAAAACTTACCTGTCAAAACGTCTATTCAAATATCCAGGCGTTTTCTAAATATCTATATCCCCCGTTCAGGGGGATTTTGTTAATATTAGCTTTTTTTATGCAACACTTTAAATAACTTAACAGTCTGTTATAGAGTTAGTCCTTATTCGCTTATCATTATTATTTTTAAGGATTAATTGATACCCATCTAAAAAGTCTTTTAAGTAAAATTGCCTGTATGAAACTACTTCCCGCCACCTTGATATTAATGGCTTGTATGTTTAATAAGCCGTCATACGCCTCCCACTTCGGTGTTTTAACTATAGCTTATCAAAAAGGAACTGAACCTGAGCGGTTAATGAACCTATTCCTTAAAGCAGTTCAAAGCAACAACGAAAATGAAGTAAAAAAATTTATAACCGAAAACTATTCCACGCGTTTTTTGGAGATTCCCATGGCGGCCCACATAAAGGTTATTAATGACCTGCACAAAGACTTTGCACACCTTATAGTTGCACAAACAATAAAGAATGACACTAAAATAACCGCGATAATTAAGTCGCCGGTAAATAAAACCAAAAGGGTTACTATTGAAACAGATCAGAATACCCCGGCAAAAATATTGATAATAGACTTAAAAGATTAGGATTCAACGACCCAAGAACAACAACCAGATATCATGTTAAAAAATTATTTAAAGGTAGCGATCACGGATTTGGCCAGGAATAAATACTTTTCGGCACTTAATATTTCAGGGCTGGCCCTTGGCATTTCTATTTGCATGGTCATCATTACCATTATTGATAACCAGTTCAGCTATGATTCATTTCATCCCCACGCCGACCGGACTTACAGGATAAATACCGAAGCGATCCGCAGCAACCAAAGTGTGGAGGATTATGCTACATCACCGCTCCCCCTGGGCAATTATCTCAAAAGTAATTATCCATTTATAGATGATGTTGTCAGCTTAACCGGCGGTCTTAGCGGCGAAGCAAATATTAAGGATAAAACGATTTCAGTCAACGGTTTTTTTTCAAATAAATCTTTTTTCAATGTATTTGGATTTAGTTTGAGGTACGGAAACAGCGCCACTGCTCTCGATAATCCTGATGCGATCATAATAACCCGTAAAACCTCCGAAAAATTATTTGGAGAAGGCATAAACCCGCTTGGCCGGGTGTTACAGGTAAAAGGGGTTGGGGCGTTTACAATTACCGGGGTGTTTAATGAACCGCCCGGAAAAACACACCTTGAATTTGACGCTATCGGTTCGGATAAGGAGCTCGGCGTATTGGAAAAAGCCAGCAAGATTTTACCGGTAAAAGATAATTGGGCAAATTACTATTCCAGTTATACTTATGTTTTGCTAAAGAATAAATCAGAAAAAAACCTTCTTGAAAAAAGTATTCTTGCAGTTGGCAAAGCAAAGTATTCGGGTAAATTGCTGGAAAGTACCGACAAGGGATATAAACTGTACACTCAGGCTATTAATAAAATTGTTCCAGGCCCGGTACTGTCAAATAACATGGGTAATGCAATGCCCCGGGATGTATTATGGTACCTATCGGTAATAGGTTTTGTCGTGATCGTTTCGGCCGGATTTAACTATAATAGCCTGTCATTGGCAAGGGCGTTAAGCCGTTCGAAAGAGATAGGTATCAGGAAGTCTTTCGGTGCAAAAAAATACCAGCTGCTGATACAGTTCCTTGTTCAATCTGTTTTAACAAGCTTAATTGCGATGGTTGTTGCAGCATTTGTTTTTCATTTCCTGCTGCGGCCGTTTTTTGAAAACATCGATTTCTTTAGGGCATCCGAAATTGTTTTATATGAAAATTTAGAGTTGTATATTTTGTTTATGCTGTTTAGTGTTTCGGTGGGGCTTATCGCAGGAATTTTCCCATCAATTTATATGTCCTCGCTCAACGCGTTAAAGGCGTTAAATCAAAATTCAAATTTTGCCCTTGCACCCAAATTGGGGTTCCGGAAAATATTGCTCACTATTCAATTTGCAATGGCATTGCTATTTGTTATTGGCTTAATAAACATTTACCGCGAGATAAATTATGTAATGCACGCCGATTATGGCTTCCGGAAAGAGAATATCGTTAACATTGATCTACAGGGAGACAATTATGCTGTCGCGCGTCAAATGTTTTCACGAGTAAAGGGCGTGATAGGGATTTCCGGGAGTTCACATAGTATTGGAACTACAAGAGATGAGGCGATAGATACAAGGGTAGGAAAAGCCGGTGAAAGAGAAAGGATACGGGACTTTACAATTGATGAAGCATACCTGGACAATTTTAAACTTCACCTTATCAGCGGTAAAAATTTCACGACGGATATTAATGGGAAAGAAACCAGCGTAATTGTTAACCAGGCTTTTTTAAAATATTTTCACCTCGGTAACGCCAGCGAGTCATTAGGGAAAAGTATTATTTTGGGAGATAGCCTGTATGTAACTATTTCGGGTGTGGTAAAAGATTTTAATTATCAGCCTTTAACCAAAGAAATCAAGCCTGTGATCTTCAGGTACAACACCCCAGCTATCAGCCAGTTAAATATTCTTGTTGACAAGTCTGACGTCCCCGGAACACTTGTCCGGTTGAGTAATACATGGAAGGGCTTTGACAAGTCCAATTTATTTAAATATTCTTTTTTAGTGGATGAGATGCAACAGGCTTATAGCGCGTTTAACAGTATACCGCAATTGTTAACCATTATTGCCGCAATTTCGGTAATGGTAGCGAGCCTCGGCTTGCTGGGGCTTGCCGCATTTTTATTAAAACAACGTATTAAAGAGATCAGCATCCGGAAAATACTTGGAGCAAACGTAACACAGATCAGTTTTTTGCTCTCAAAAAGCTTTTTATATTTAATTGTGATGGGAGTATGTATCGGACTGCCCGTTTCAATTTACCTGGACACGCTGTTTATGAAGAATTTTGTGTACCGGGTGAACCCCGTATGGGGATATTTACTGGCGATGATCTTCCTTTTCATAATCGTTTTCCTGAGTATTGGAATACAAATTATAAAAACATCGCGTATAAGTCCAGTGAAAAGTTTGAGAACGGAATAAATTTCCTTTATCTCAACCCGCCTTCTCCCCATAAATAACAATCGCCCCAAAATCCAGCAATGGTCTGCCATTTGCGCTGTTAGCGTTTATAATTTCGTAAACGTCATTTTTAATGGCTGTTTTAGTGGCTTCATCGGCTTTATCCATAACGGCTATTACCGGGGCGGCCAAATCCGTCATATTTTGCCAGTAGTTATCTGCATTTGTATAATCTACTTTGCCGGTGATGTGCTCCACGGTTATATTTTTAAAGCCTGATTGTGCAAAAATATCCGTCATTAACCCAGGATTAGCGCAACGGAACATACCCGGCGCGCCAGGCACGGGCGGCGGCATCTCGATATGTTTTTTAAGCACACCCATTATGCTTGCCACCCAAAAGTTTTTATCGGGTGCACCCCATACCGATGTGGCAATACGGCCTCCCGGTTTCAAAACCCGGTACATTTCATCACTCGCTAACTGCATGTCCGGAAAAAACATGAAACCCATCCGGCAGCTTATCGCAGTGAATGAAGCGTCCTCGAAAGGCAGCTCGCAAACGTCGGCTGCTTTTGTACTATAGTTTTCTAATCCCCTCGCTTTGGCGTTGGCCTCGGCTATTAGCAGCATATCTTCGGCAAGGTCGGTACCCGTCACTTTGCCGTTTTTTGCAAGGGCTGCTATTGTTAACCCCGGTTCCCCGGTGCCGGCGGCAATATCCAGTACATCGTCATCGGGCCTTATTTTAAGATGGTGGACAATGGCATCGCCCATGGGTTTTAAAAACTGCATATTGAATTTGTCCCATTTTTTCCATCCTGGTGAAAATTTGTTCCAGCTTTGCTTTTGCTGCTCGCGTATTTGCTCCTCCTGTGGTCCCATAATAAAGGTTTTATTTATTGATGATTAAAAGTATGAAACTTTTTTGGAGCAGAATTTATAAAAAATCATTTTCATGTTAAGTTTAAGACAGGCACAATTAACGACAAAGCCCGGCATTACACCGGGCTTTGACTTCAGACTTTAAACTTCAGACTTTCGACTTAAAACTACCACACCTTAATCCTGTCCTCAGGTTTTTTATACATTTTATCACCCGGCTGCACATTAAAGGCTGAGTACCATGCGTCAATATTGGTTACCGGCGCATTGGCGCGGTATTGTTCCGGCGAATGCGGGTCAGTTAATATGCGTTGTGCAGCAGCCTCCGGCCGCTGCGAGCTGCGCCATACCTGTGCCCACGACAAAAAGAAACGCTGATCGGGCGTAAAGCCATCAATCTTTTTATCCGACTGTCCTTCTTTTGTTTTCTTAAATGCGGCATAAGCTACATTTAAACCGCCAAGATCGGCCAGGTTTTCGCCAAGGGTTAATTTACCGTTTACATGCAGGGTATCTAATACTGTGAAGGCATTGTATTGGGCAACAACCTGGTCGGCGCGGGTTTTAAATTTATCGGCATCGTCCTTTGTCCACCAGTCGCGCAATGTGCCATCGGCGTCGTACTGGCGGCCTTCGTCGTCAAACCCGTGGGTCATTTCGTGGCCTATAACGGCGCCAATACCGCCATAGTTAACTGCATCGTCGGCCCCGAAATCAAAGAAAGGGAATTGCAAAATGCCGGCCGGGAAAACGATCTCGTTATTGGTAGGATTATAATAGGCATTTACAGTCGGTGGGGTCATACCCCAGCGAGTTTTGTCGACCGGTTTGTTGATCTGGCTCACGGTGTAGTTATACCTCCATTCAGACGCCCGCCTCAAATTGCCAAAATAATCATCGCGGTTTATAGTAAGGCCTGCATAAGCCTGCCATTTATCGGGATAGCCGATTTTTACCGTGAATGCTGCCAGTTTTTTAAGTGCACGCGCCTTTGTGCCATCGCTCATCCAGGTTAAGTTCTGAATGCGTTCACCCAGGGTAACTTTTAAATTATTTACCAAATCGACCATGTATTGTTTAGCCGCAGGCGTAAAATATTTGGCAACGTACAACTGCCCCAATAATTCGCCCAGGCTCCCGTCAACCAGCCTCGAAATACGTTCGTTGCGCGGCGTTTGTACTTTTTGCCCGCTTAAAGCAGCACTGTATGCGAAACTTGCCTTTACAAACGGCGAGCTTAGCGCCGAAGCGGAGCTTTTTAAAATGTTCCATTTAAGATAAACCTTCCAGTCATCAATCGGCGTTGCAGCAAGCAGCGAATCTTCCGTCCTGAAAAAGGCGGGCTGACCAACAAGCAGGGTGTCCTGCCCGGCAACTTTCATTTCGGGCATCAAAGCCACCCAGTTTAAATGCGGGGTGGTTTTACTAAAATCGGCCACCGAAAATTTATTATAAGTTACCATCGGGTCGCGCATGGCCACGCGGCTTAACTGGGCTTTGGCGAGGGCGGTTTCAATACCAAAAATGGTGGCGGCATTTTTCGCGGCTGCATCATTATCGGTTCCGGTCAGGGTAAATAAGGTAATAATATATTGCTTGTAGGCATCCTGTATCTTTTGATTGCGCGGGTTTGCTTTTAGATAATTGTCCCTGTCAGGCAGGGTGGTGCCACCCTGGTTAAGGTTAGCGATGTTTTTGTTCGGGTGTTTGTCATCCTGGCCAACACCGAAACGAAATAGCGGGTCGGCTTCACCATGTGTGCGCTCAAAAACCACTTCCTCAATGGCCCCGTTAAGGTCGGTTATTTTATCGATACGTTCCAGCGCCGGTTTTATCGGGTCAAAACCGCGTTTTTCAATGGTAACTGTATCCATGCCGCTGGCGTACAGGTCGCCCACGCGTTGTTCCAGCGTACCTGCCGGGTGGGTTGTTTTGCCTACTTCAGCTAACAGATCCAGCAGCCTGTTGGTATTTCCCTGGGCCAGCATGCCAAAACTTCCCCAGCGGGTTTCCTTTGGGGGGATAGGGTTGTTTTTTATCCAGTTACCGTTGGCATACTCAAAAAAATCATCACCGGGCTTAACATTGGGGTCCATGTTTGCAGGGTCAATAAATTTTTTGGGTGGGTCGGCAGCTCTTTTTGCCTTGGTTTTTGCCTTTTTTACGCCGCCGATTGTGAAGGCGCTTACCGAGAGGAATAATAGCATCCCTATCAGCATGAAATTTGTGAATTTTATTTTCATCTGAATAAATTGTTTTTAACGAAAGTCAGCCCAGCTAACTAAAAGCTGGTTTTACTATAAACACGCAAAGTTTAAAGGTAATAAATATTAGCTAACACGCGAAAAATGGCTGGGGTGCCCGTTAGCGGTTAAACCATTTTACTATAAAAGACGATTTTGCTTTTTTAAAGATCATATAAAAAAAGCGATGTAAAGTCAACGTTTTCATATTCTGGCAGTATATTTAGTATGATAACTTTTTAATTGTAAAAATATTGTGGCTGAAGGGGAAGAGTCCATAGTCGATAGTCCATAGTCCATGGTGAAATAGTCCGCCACTTTCCTGTGAAATATTTTGAACAAATTCTGAGACAACATCAACCATTGACTATCGACCATGGACTATCGACCATAGACCATAGACAAAAAACTATGAACCATAAGGGCAAAACCCTAACTTTGCATCTTATGAGTATCCCAAAAACATACCTGCCGAAAGAGACCGAAGAAAAGTGGTACAGTTACTGGTTAAAGCATGATTTTTTTAAATCGGTGCCTGATGAGCGCGAGCCGTATACGATAGTGATCCCGCCGCCAAATGTCACCGGCGTACTGCACATGGGGCACATGCTGAACAATACCATACAGGATGTACTGGTACGCCGCGCCCGTATGAAAGGGAAAAATGCCTGCTGGGTGCCGGGTACTGATCATGCGAGTATTGCTACAGAGGCAAAGGTGGTTGCTATGCTTAAAGAAAAAGGCATCACTAAAAAAGATATATCCCGCCCTGAATTTATGGCTTATGCCTGGGAGTGGCGCGAAAAATATGGCGGTATAATACTTGAACAGCTTAAAAAACTGGGCGCATCCTGCGATTGGGACCGTACCCGTTTTACGATGGAGGATGACTTGTCGGATGCTGTTTTCGACACCTTCATCCATCTGCATAAAAAGGGGCTCATCTATCGTGGCATCCGCATGGTAAACTGGGACCCTGTGGGAAAAACTGGTGTGTCTGATGAGGAGGTGATCCGCAAGGAAGTTAATCAGAAGCTTTATTATATACGTTATAAAGTTTCAAGTCTTAAGTCTCAAGTCTTAAGTCAGGATTTGACTTCGGACTCCGGACCTCAGACTTCAGACTTCCTGACCATCGCCACTACAAGGCCCGAAACAATAATGGCAGATACTGCTATTTGCATCAATCCCAATGACGCAAGGTATTTTAACCTGCATGGAAAGAAAGCAATTATTCCGTTAATAAACCGGGAAATTCCAATTATCCTGGACGAATACGTTTCGATGGATTTTGGCACCGGCTGTTTAAAGGTTACGCCCGCACATGACCTTAATGATTATGAACTTGGCTTGAAGCATAACCTGCCAATAATTGATATTTTAAACGATGACGGCACGCTTAATGAAAATGCAAAAATATTAGTTGGCGAGGACCGCTTTGTCGCACGGAAAAAGATAGCTGTTTTATTAGACACCGACGGGTACCTTGAAAAAGTAGAAGATTACAAATCCCAGATAGGTTTTTCGGAACGTACCGATGCTGTCATCGAGCCAAAACTTTCCATGCAGTGGTTTTGCAAAATGGATGAATTGGCCAAGCCGGCTTTGGATTCCGTATTAAAAGGAGATATAAAGCTAATCCCCGAAAAATATATTAACACCTACCGTTACTGGATGGAAAATATCAGGGATTGGTGTATAAGCCGCCAGCTATGGTGGGGGCAGCAGATACCCGCCTGGTATTTACCGGATGGCCAGTATGTGGTTGCAAAAACCCGCGAAGACGCCTTTGAACAGGCAAAGCAACTCACCATTCACCACTCACCATTCACTATCGAGGATTTAGTACAGGAAGAAGATGTATTAGATACCTGGTTTTCCTCATGGCTTTGGCCGATATCGGTATTTGACGGTTTTAAAGACCCCAATAATGCCGATATAAACTATTATTATCCGACGAACGACCTGGTAACTGCTCCCGAGATCTTATTTCTTTGGGTGGCCAGGATGATCATGGCCGGGCACGAATTCAGGGGGGAAGTTCCATTTAAAAATGTTTACCTAACCGGCATCGTACGTGATAAACTTGGGCGTAAAATGTCAAAATCATTGGGCAATTCGCCCGACCCTTTGGATTTGATAGAAAAGTTTGGGGCCGACGGCGTGAGGGTTGGAATGCTGCTTTGTTCGCCTGCCGGCAACGACCTGATGTTTGATGAAAGCTACTGCGAACAGGGCCGTAATTTCGCTAATAAAGTTTGGAACGCGTTTAAATTGGTTAAAGGCTGGGAGGTTGATAAAAGCCTGGAAAATAACAATAGCGTAGCCATTGAATGGTTTGAAAGCAGGTTTAACGAAGCATTGGAGCAGATAGAGGAAAATTTTGCACAGTACCGCATCTCTGAAGCTTTAATGGCAACTTATAAGCTTGTATGGGATGATTTTTGCGCCTGGTACCTCGAAATGATAAAGCCCGGTTATATAAATGGGGAACCGCAGCCTATCGACACTGAAACTTACAATAGCACCATCCGGTTTTTCGAAAATATCTTAAAAATACTTCATCCGTTCATGCCGTTCATTTCAGAAGAACTGTGGCACGATGATTTATTTGGGGAACGTGCGGAATTTGATTGTTGTATTGTTGCACAATTACCAACTAATGGGAAAATAAATGCACAACTGTTAGCGGAGGTTGAGACAGTGAAACAGGTTGTAACTCAAATACGTAACATTCGTAATGATAAGCAAATTTCTCCAAAAGAAAAACTGGCGCTTTCTATAAAGGAAAATTCAGGTATTTCGTATATGAAATACGGGTTGATCATTGCCAGGTTAGGCAATATCAGTGTTATTGATATCACTCACGGTAAGATAGCGGGTGCAATGACCTTTATGGTATCAACAGATGAGTTTTACGTGCCGCTTAATGAAAGTTTAGATCCCGTTGCCGAATGCTCTCGGCTTCAAAAAGAAAAAGAATACCTGGCCGGCTTCCTGCGGTCTGTTAACTCAAAGTTAGGAAACGAACGTTTCATGGCTAATGCAAAACCCGCAATAATTGAGATCGAATTAAAGAAAAAATCCGATGCCGAAGCGAAATTGAAAATTTTAGAGGAGAACCTGTCAAGTTTGGCTTGCTAATTGTAATAACAATATTACGATAAAT
>Ga0207060_10101_pt3 | contig 32400 bp, 29 predicted proteins | sample Alteio_BWMinCont_30_FD_153270 | JGI IMG/M metagenome (GOLD analysis project Ga0207060, IMG submission 153270) | Enriched cells from forest soil in Barre Woods Harvard Forest LTER site, Petersham, Massachusetts, United States -... | ecosystem: Environmental > Terrestrial > Soil > Temperate forest >...
GTGCTGGGGCTGGTTTCTCGCCGGCAGGCTGCCCTTTGGAAAAGTCCGCGGCCATGGCTCGCAGGATTTGCCGTTGCCCTCCCATGCAGCTACCTGCTGATGCATGTTTCCCTTTCGGTGACCTGCACGTATGAGCGTCTGGTCAATCACAGGCTTTACACATGCTGGCACACAGGGCACGAGGGTTTCCCGCTGCTGCTGTGCCATATCCTGCTGCTCATTACATGGTCATGGTCAGGCGGCTACATTGTCGGGTCGGTGTCTCGACGGACACTTTGGTTGAGCACTACATTGTCGGTGGTGCCCGCGATTTTCTGCTTGTGCATGTGGGGCCCCGCACTTCCCTCCAGGCTGTGCCTTTTCATCTTCCTTCTGCCAGGGATCTTCGGGGCGCAATGGGGATTGCGAAACGCCAGCATTTCATTCGGGGTGGCGTTGCTTCTGGCGGCCACCATCACTGTCCTGATGATCTCCGCGTGGAGCAACCAGGCTTTGTGGGTTCACAATTGGGCGTTGGTTCTACCAGCCTGGTACCTGGTCGCAACAGCATGGCGGTCGAAACGTCAAACCGGGTTGCGGTCAATGGGTCACGCAAGCATGTCGTAGGTCGTAGCATTAACTCCCGATGAAGCTGACAATCGGAGGCTGCTACCTTCAGGATGGCAGTTTTTTATCGGCCGATCTTGAGTTCGGAGAGCAGTCGGCGGTCTGCTTCGCTCAAAGACCGCTCAAAGCACGTTTCTTTCTTGCTCCCGGACTCGAGGATGGTCTTTCCGTTTTTGTCGGTGATTCGAACGCCAAACCGCTCAACGATCATGCGCCGGGCATTCGGCAGCCGATAGATGCTGTTGCTGAGCTCGGAATCCATGACGGAAGTATAAGCCCGATCAGGAAAACTGCGCCGCGGTCGCGGGCCGGGGGAGTACTTCGGCGAGAAAGAGAGCGAAGTCGGTGCCGACCGGCTGGGCGTGGAGCTGCCGCATCATCAGCGAAACCTGGCCGCGATGGTAGGTGGAGTGGTTGGCCATGTGCTGCATCTGAAGCGCAAGCCTGACGTCGCCCAGACGAGTGGGAAGCAGCTTCTGCAGGAGGTCGTCGGTCAGGCGGCTCAGGAAGGCGAGCTGCTCCTTTTCGACTTCAGCCCATTTTGATTGCACCGAAGCGAAATCGGGAAACAGGCTGGGACTGAAGATAGCGTCGCGCCTGGTTCTCAGCTCAGCGAAGGTGGCAGGGCCGGGTGCGGGCTCGGTCCAATAGGAAAGCCAGATCCACTCGGCGGCGACGATGTGCACGATGGTGTCGCGCACCGAGCGAAAACTGCCGCCAAGGTCACGCGTGAACTGCTCCGGGGTGAGCGCCGAAGCCGCCTCGATGACACGCTTGTTTGCCCAGCGGTCGTATTCGTAGATCTGCTGAAAGTCTTCTTTGGTCATGACTAAGACGAAGATTAATTTGGGGCGGGGCGAAATACAACGGCATGTTGCTGGGTGGCGATGTCCGCGATCTTTGTGCCCCGCGCGCAGGGCTACACAGGTGAACCCTGCGGCGGCATTAAGGAGCGAACAGAACGCGCGGCTTGCGCCGCTAGTCTGCGGCGCAGAAACGCGGGAATTCGTGGGCGCTGCCGGCGGGTCGCGGAGAATGCCCTTGTGCGTTCTCCTGGTCGAAAAAGCGGATGAGCTCGCGAGCGATGGTCGCTGCCTCGCTCACGGGGAGGAAGTGGCCCGAGTCAAGGAGGATCGCTTCCGAATCCGGGATGAGGCTGGCGGCGCGGGTTGCGAAGGCCTGTGGAACGGCGGAGTCGCGCTTTCCATGGAAGATGAGCGTGGGTACGAGCAGTTGGGTTAGGCGCTCGGGCATCGAGGCGAGTACGTCAGCCGGATTTCCCCAGCGCAGCAGCGACATGAGACGCCAGGCTCCGCCGAGTCCGTGGAAGGGAGCGTGGAAGTCGCGGATAACTTCGTCCCGCTCGGACTTGGTGTGCAGATCGGACTCAAGGGCAACCTGCATGACCAGCTTCCAGAAGAGCAGGTTGATGGCAGGGGCCAGCAATTCGCCGACAAGTGGCCTTCGAAGAATCTCGAAGAGATAAAACGGCTTGAGGTCGGGAAAGATGGATGGAGTGAGAAGCGCGAGACGTCCCACACGGTGCGGATAGCGATGGGCGTACTCAACGCCGATGGCGCAGCCGGCGTCGTGGCCTACGATATGCCACTTCTCGATGCCGAGCTCGATGCGCAGCGCTTCGATGGAGACGGCGAGGGAATCAAGCTCGCGGAAGCCGCCGGGCTGGCGGGGCGTGCGGCCCAGACCGGGAAGATCGACGGCAATGCAGGTGAAGCGGCCGCACATTCGGTCGATGACTCGACTCCAAAGATGGCAACTTGTGGGCATGCCGTGAAGGAAGAGAACCGGGTCACCTGAGCCCGCGCAGAGGTGATACATCCGAGTGGGACTGGCAGCGATCCTAGTGGGTGCCATCATCCAGCGGCCTCGCAGTGAGCTTGCTCGCTCTCGCAGAAGCTGTGCATGACGGAGGCTGCAGCGCGGAAGATGCCGAGCAGAAGTCCGATGAGGAGCGAGGAGATGACTCCACGAGGGCGGACACGGGCGTAGACGGAGTTGAGGCTCCACGCGGGGATGGTGTAGACATCGCCCGCCATCTTGACGCCGATGCGGTTGCGGATGGGTCCGTCGTAGACGACTTTTTCGATGCCGCAGTTGAAGAAGCGCGCGACATCCTGAACGCGGCGGCTGTACATGGCCGCGGCGAGCCAGGGAAGACGAGCGCGTTGGCGGTACTTGATGATCAGCGCCGAGGCTTCGGAGGCGTGGCGAAGGGCGGCGGTAACTCCGTTTGACGTCATGGGGTCGACCATGGCGGCGGCTTCTCCGGCAACGAGCCAGTTTGGTCCGAAGATGTGACTGTGGACGCGGCACCGGTAAGAGGTAACACTCGGAGAGACGATGTGGGACGACTGGATCAGATCGCGGAAGCGTGGAAAGCGCTCGAGCTGCGTGCGGAAGATGCTCTCTGTCGTGTGACCGGTGGCACGGAGGGCCTTGATGGCTTCTCCGGTGGAGACGTAACCGATGCTGATGGTGTTGGCGTGGATGGGGATCTCCCAGACCCAGTCCATATAGGCTGGGCAGCTGCCTTCGGCATGCAGTGTCGTCCCCTCGATGGATTCCGAAACGGTGAAGTAACTCCAGATAGCGACCTTGTGCGGGCCGTAGTCGGAGGCGGGAAGGTTGAAGGTGCGCGGGAAGAGGCGAGCCGACGAGCCCGAAGCGTCGATGAACCAGCGCGATGCGATGCGCACGCCCTGCTCGGTGATGACGGAGGTGACGGCGCGGCCCTCAGTCTCGATGCGGGTCACCCGGTCCTGGAGGAACCTGACACCGTCGGCGATCGCGATATTGCGGATGGCGGCGTTAAGCTCGACGCGGTCGACGTGCAAAGTGCGCAGCTCGAGATTGAAGGGCGGCTGGCCAAGCCATTCGCCTGGAACGTAGTGCGTCGTCGATCCGTCGGCGAGCCGCAGAGTAACGTGGCGTTTCCAGGTGGCGATTCCCTCAGAGATGAGGCGGTCCATCGATAAGCCGAAAGCGGCGAGCAGGTCGGGCGCGGACCAGTCGAGCGACTCCCCGACCGGCTGGGTGTCGGCGATATCAGTCTCGATGCAGAGGACGCGAAGGCCGGTGCGGACGAGATGGATGGACGCCGCCATACCGGCGAGTCCGCCTCCGATGACGGTGACTTCTATCTGGTCTGAATCGTTATCGTTCGGCAAAACTGTCGGTTCTCCGCGTGGGAATGGTAGCCAGAGTTGCCGGCGATGCGCCTCGTCCAATGGGTTGAGTTTTGAGTCCACCCGATGTGGGTTGCGGTCCGGTCGCACGTCTGTGCTTCGGAATGCCCTCGTCGAGTTGCATGTAATGTATACATTCATGCGATCCATGCAGAGAGGGCTGATTTCGATGAAAGTGATTTTGCGGTTGGTGGTGGTTGCGCTTTTCGCCGCTACGGTGCGGGCGGAGACGCGTCCCGTTTCGCTGTTCTACTTGACGGAGACTCCGGACTCGGTGCGGTCGTTTATGGCGCATTCCGGGAAGATCGGGCTGCTGGTGCCGATGTGGTACACGGCCGATGCAAACGGACTGGTGTCGGGTGGTCCGAATCCGCTCGTGATGGAGGTAGCACAACAGGAGCACCTGCCGGTAATGCCGATCGTCGTGGCCGCAGGCAAGGACGCGTTCCATACGCTGCTCGGGAATCCAACGGGCCAGAAGGCGATGATTGCGGCACTGATTCGAGAGTCGAAAGACCGCGGATATACCGGGTTTCAGTTCGACTTTGAAGACATCTCGTGGACGGACCGGGACGCGCTGTCGGCGCTCGTGAAAACGACAGCCGATGCGCTGCATGCGGAGGGGTTGAAGCTGTCGATTGCGACCGTGCCGAATGCGCCGGGATATCCGGGCAAGGGCGGCTTTGCGAAGTGGATTCTACGAGGACTGGCGCGGCGCGTATGACCTGGCGGCGATCGGACAGTCGGTCGACCTGGTTTGCCTGATGACCTACGACCAGAACACGCGATGGACGATGCCCGGTCCAGTGGCGGGATGGAACTGGACCGTCGAGAATCTCGACTACGCGCTCAAATTTGTCCCCAAGGAAACGTTGTCGCTGGGTATTCCCGTGTATGGCTATCACTGGTATGCGGGTGCACCCATCAGGCGCGAGGATCCGGAGACCAAGAAGGTCGTCGAATCTCCGAATGCAACCGGGGACTATATCGGCGCGCCAAACGCGGAGCTCCTGGCAAAGGAATACAAAGGCACCATCCAGTGGGATCCGGACGACCGCACGGCGTGGTTTTACATCAACCGCGACCAGATGCGGGAGTGGGTCTTCTTTACCGACAAGCGAACCTTCGAGGAGCGGTACAAGCTGGTGCAGGAGCGCGGTCTCGAAGGCTTCTGCTCATGGGTACTGGGCGAAGAGGATCCGGCGATCTGGGAGCTGCTGCCGGACCGGAAATAGTTGAGGCTGGCGCAATCGGCGCCAGATTCGCCATAAATATTGTTCATTCTGCCCAAAAGCAGACAATTTTTCTGTTCAATCGTGTCTCCGCGCGGTTATACTGCGGCCCATTGAGCGATTCCGCGCATGCGGCTCTCTGGTGAGAGTTCATGCCCGGGCGATCGCGAGGCCAGGTTTGCAGCAGCGGAAACAGGAGGAATCAGAAAATATGCTCTCCCCAAAAAAGTTTTGCCCTAGATGGCTCTCCCGCGGCGCGGTGGTTTTCGCCACCGCGCTCTTTTTTGTGCTCAGCCTGAACACGAGGCCGGCGCAGGCGCAAACAGTCACGGGCAACATCACCGGCACGGTGACGGACGCGAGCGGAGCAGTGGTTGCGGGAGCGACGGTGACGGCGCGCAACGTCCGCACCGGGGTGGAGTCGCAAGCGACGGCGAATGCGTCCGGCGTTTACTTCATTCACTTTTTGCCGATCGGGCAATATGAGCTGACGGTGAAGCAGAGCGGATTTTCCACGCAGACCCTTCCGGCGTTCTCCCTGGAGATTGACCAGACCGCGAAGTTCGATGTGAAGCTGACGGTTGGCAGCGAGACCCAGACGGTCAACGTGAATGCGTCAACGGCGCCGATTCTGAACACGGAGAATCCCACGCTGAGTGGCACCTTCACTGCGAACACCATTCAGAACTTTCCGCTGAACGGTCTCGATTTTTCGGCGTTGACGCTGTATGTGCCGGGCGCGGTGAGCACGGCGGGCACATCGGGCACGACCCAGATTGAGCGCAGCACTTACTACACCGATTCGGTGAATGTGAACGGCAATCGCGCGCAGGCGAACAACTACACGTTGGACGGCATCGACATCAACGAGACCTTCAACAACCTCATCTCCTACAGCCCGGCGCCGGAAGCACTGCAGGAGCTGAAGGTGATTACGGCGAACTCTCCGGCCGACTACGGCAATGTGAACGGCGGCGGGATTGTCGCGGTGCTCAAGAGCGGCACGAATGGCTTCCACGGATCGGCCTATGGCTATGTGCAGGACTACAAGATCAACGCCAATTCCTGGACCAACAACCACGCCAGTCCGATTATCCCGGTAAATCCTTATTCGCAGTCGCAGTTCGGAGGCACCTTCGGCGGTCCGATTTTGCGCGACAAGCTCTTCTTCTTTGTCGATTACCTAGGGTCGCGTTATCACACAGGCGGCATCGGGCAAGCCAGCGTCTTCACGCAGGCGATGCGCAACGGAGATTTCTCCGCGCTGCTCTGTCCGACACAGGCCCCCGGTTGCAGCCCGGTCCAGCTCTACGATTCGCAGAACGGCTTTGCGCCCTTCGTTGGCGACAAGAATGTCCCCATCAACAATCCGGTTGCGAACTTCCTGTTTGCGAATCCGAGCCTCTATCCGCTGCCGAATGCAGCGCCCGGTGACGGGATTGCAGCAAACAACCTGCAGGGGCCTGTGCGCCAGTTCAAGACGAATAACCAGGGAGACATCAAACTGGAATACGACCCGCGGCCCGCGGACAAGATTACCGGCTTCTACGGGATGTCGACGGCCTACGACGGAAGGACCGCGGTGCTGGCCATTACCTTCCCCGGCCCGAATAACTATCCGACCAAGGTTGGCGGAGCGAACTGGGTACACATTTTCTCGCCTGAGATCGTGAACTCGGCGCGGGTGGGCTTTACGCGCACGGTTTGGAATCAGAACTTTCCTACGGATACGACCGGGCAGTTCGGAACTTCGGGCAATGCAAAGGTCGGCATTCCATTCCCTGACCAGGCCTATCAGGGCTTCTCCTTCCAGAACATCAGCGGTGGGATTACCGGCGTGGGCAACCCGGTTTTCGGCGGCGGCCTGATCGACAACACCTTCAGCTATATCGACGACCTCACCTGGCAGCGTGGCAAACACACTCTGGACTTTGGCGTTCAGGCGCTTCGCTACCAGAACAACTATCCCACCGCCAACAACAACGGCTACCTGGGAAGCATGATCTACAACGGCAACTTCACCACCAACCCTTCGCTCGCGAATGCCGGCGGATACGGCGGCGCGGACTTCGTGCTCGACTACGTGAGCCAGGTGGAAGCGACCCTGGCCAGCGTGAACGTTGGCCAGCGGCAGTGGCGCATTGCCGGCTTCGCAACCGACTCTTACAAGGTCATGCCGAAGCTTACTCTTACCTACGGCCTTCGCTATGAGTTCGACCAGCCCTGGTCGGAGGAGAACAACAAGACCGGCAACATTAACCTCGCCACCGGACAAGTGATCTACGCGCACGCGGTTCCGGCGGGTGCGCCCGTTGGATCGGGGTTGTGCAGCAACAGCGGCTGCTACAACGCGCAGAATAGTGTGATGCCCCGCCTGGGTTTTGCCTACCAGTGGTCGAACCGCTTCGTCATTCGCGGCGGTTACGGAGCGACCAGCTTTTTCGAGGGCAACTCTTCCAACCAGCGTCTCACCTCGATCACGCCCTTCATTCAGGCCATCCAGACGCCCACCGCTTCCCCGACGAACGCTGCTCCATATAACGTCCCCCGGTCAGCCCAGGATGGATTCACCGGGAGCTCGTTGAGTGTTGGCGGCACCTATAACGTCTACCCCAAGGACATCAAGCCCGCATACGTGCAGACGTGGAACCTGACGGCAGAATACGCCCTGACCAATACCATGTCTCTGCAGGTTGGATATCTGGGTCAGCAGGGCCAGCACATCGAAGACTACGGAAACGTCAACCAGTGGGTGGTGAACGGAGATCCGACTTCGGCTCCCTTCTACAACAACCCGTACATCGGTGTGAACGCGCCCATCGCCAGCATCGGATCCAGCCCGCTGCTGATCACCGAATCGCGCGCGGCAAGTAACTACAACGGCCTGCAGGCGGTGTTGCGCGAACGTGCCAGCCATGGACTCGAGTTCACGCTGAACTACACCTACTCTAAGTCCCTGACCAACAGCCTGGGCAACTATGCGCTCAACGTCAACGGCTTCAGCGGCGCCTTCCAGAACTACTACAACAGCGCTGCGGACTGGGGTCCGGCGGGATACGATGTGCGGCACAATGTCAGCGGCACGGTGGTTTATGCGCTTCCTTTCGGCCGCGGTCAGCAGTTCTTCTCTGGCGTCAATCGCGCGGTGGATGAGGCGATCGGCGGCTGGAGGTTTGCGGCCGTTGGCGTCGGTTACTCCGGCTTCCCGGAGACCTTCACCGCACCCAATGGCAACAACTCAAACAGCTATGGCCAGGCCCGGCCGAATCAGTATCGCAAGCTGAAAATTGTGGGCCAGACCATCGATAACTGGTTTGGTACGGATCCTTCCGCGATTGCATGTACCACTCCCGGAGTGGACAACGGCGTGTGCGCGTTTGGAGTTCCTGCACCCAATACCTTTGGCACTGCACGGAACGGCAATGTGCGTGGTCCCGGCTATCTCAACGTCGACCTCTCGGCCTTCAAGGACTTCCACATTACCGAAAAGCAGACGGTGGGCTTCCGCTTCGATGCCTTCAATGCATTCAATATTGCGAGCTACGGGAATCCGGACATGGGTATTACCGACACCAACTTCGGCAATATCTCCAACCTGGGATCGAGTGGGCCTGGAACCGGAGCTGTTCGTTCGGTAGAGCGGCATCTGCAGTTCTCGGCGAACTACAGGTTCTAGAACCAGGTTGCCGTGACGGAAATTTCATCAGGCATTGTTACGCTGGTGAAGGCCGGCTACTTCGCTAGGGTAGCCGGAGCCGTGAAAAGTTGCGTGATTTCCGGACCGGCTCTGTGATCCTCAGCTACAGATTTGGGTCTTGTTCGAAATAGGTGAGGTCGATGGCTGTTCTTGAAATCTGTGTCGATTCGGTTGAGTCGGCGGTGGCCGCGGAGCGCGGAGGCGCGCAGCGCGTGGAGCTGTGCAGCGATCTGCTGGAGGGCGGCATTACGCCCAGCCCAGGGCTGCTGGAGCTCGTGCGCAAGCGGGTCGAGATCGATGTGTTCGCGATGATCCGGCCACGAGGCGGCGACTTCTGCTACACCGACGAAGAATTCGCAGTGATGAAGGCGGATATCGAACACGCGAAGCAATTTTTCGCGGATGGCGTGGTGCTCGGGATTCTGGATGCGGAAGGATACGTGGACGTCGAGCGCACGCGCGAGCTGGTGGAGCTGGCAAAACCCCTGCCGGTAACGTTCCATCGCGCGGTGGATGTGTCGGCGGATTTTGCCGACTCGCTGGAGCGGATTATCGCGAGCGGGGCAAAGCGTGTGCTGACTTCGGGCGGCAGACGTCGTGTGGCAGACAGTACGCAGGATATCTCCGCCGCCATTGAGCGGACGCGGGGAAGGCTGACGATCATGGCCGGCGGCGGCCTGAATCCCGAAAACATCCGCACGGTTGCCGAAGAGACGGGAGCCCAGGAATTTCACGCGAGCCTGAACACAGGCGTCGACAGCCCGGTGCGGCGGCGGAACGATTCGCTGTTTCTGGGCGCGGATCTCGAACGCGATTACACGCGATATGTGGTGCGCGAGGACGATGTACGCGCGCTGCGAGATGAGCTGACGCGAGTGGACGGCAAGCGTGCCGCGGTAACGCAGAGTTCCTTTGAGGATGCGTAGCCGGATTGATTTACCCTGATCTGCGACCCTGTATTTCGCGAGCCCCGGGGATGTCATTCAAGACCGACGATCGAGCTAATCAGATTTTGCGGGTACTGCTGCGGCACGGCCGTGCTTCAATGGAAGACCTGATGCAGGAGCTTGAGACATCGGCTCCGAACATACGGCGCGACCTGGCGAAGCTGGAGCGGCGCGGCCTGGTGTGCCGCACGCACGGCGGCGCAGAGCTTTTCGGACCGCAGATCTACGAGCCGTTTCGCTTCGACGCGGAGTTCCAGACGCGCGAGGAGCGCTTCGTAAAAGAGAAGCGCAGGATTGCGCTGGCGGCGGCGGACCTGATTCGGGAACACGAGACAATCGCCTTCACTGCCGGCACAACGACCACACAGATTGCGCGCAGCATTCGCCACCGCAGCAACCTGCGGATCGTCACAAATGCAGTGAATATCGGTATGGAGCTGTGCAATCAGCCGGGGCTGAAGACTTCGCTGACCGGCGGAGTGGTGCAGTGGGCGGGATCTTTCTCGCTGATCGGTCCGGCGGCGATTCAATCACTGGGCGAAATCAACGTGGACCGCGCATTTATCGGCGTCTGCGGGATGGATGCGAAGCGCGGTGCGAGCACAATCGAGATGGACGAGGCGGTGGTGTTTCGCGCAATGGCACGGCAGGCGCGGCAGGTAGTGGTCGTCGCCGATTCAAGCAAGATGGGAATGGTGAGCCCGGGGCTGATCTGTCCGGCGAACCAGGTCCACATGGTGATCACCGACACCGGAGTATCTCCCGACGTGGTTGCGGAGCTGCATGCGAAGGGCGTGGAAGTGATGGCAGTGTGACGATGGCCCTCAAGGACTGAGGCCGGTGCGAAGTGCGCCGGCCTTAGTCGTCTGTGGGGGAGGGCTGCAGCTTACCAAGGGAGTTCTTCGCCGAGGTGGATGAAATGTCCGCTTGGGCCGTCTGGGCCGAGTAGCGCGGCCGCGACGCTGCTTTTGGCACCGTCAGGGATTTCCATCGGCGCGGCATCGGTTCCCATCTCCGTTTTTACCCAGCCGGGATGAACCGAATTCACTTTGATGGGTGTGCCCTTGAGCTCGTCAGCAAGGTGGATGCTGAAGGCGTTGAGGGCGGCCTTCGAGGAGTTGTAAGAGAAGAGTTTAGATCCTGCGATGGGGCTTTTGGGGTCGGCATGCAGGGTGAGCGAGCCAAGAATGCTGGAGAGGTTGACGATGCGTCCGGCATCACTCTTCTTTACAAGCGCAAGCAGCTGCTGCGTGAGCGCAACTACGGAAAAAAAGTTGGTCTCGTAGACGCTCTTGAGCTCCTCTTCAGTCGTTTTCGAAGTGGTATTGGTGAAGAAGTCTCCGCCAGCAATTCCGGCATTGTTGATGAGGATGTCAAGCTTGCCGAACTTCTCGTCGAGAAACTTGTAGGCGGCGTTGCGGTCGGCGGCCTTCGTTACGTCGAGTTGAATTCCATAAGCGTCGACGCCCGCGGTTTTGAGCTTGGCGGCTGCGGCCTCGGCGTCGCTCAGCTTACGCGATCCAAGAACGACGGTGACGCCCTGTTCGCCCAACTGCTTCGCGGTTTCAAAACCAATTCCGCGATTCGCCCCGGTGATCAGAGCGACCTTCTTCTCTGTTGCCATAAATGCAATCTCCTGTACCCAACAAATAGATGATTCGCGACGGGGATGGATTCATGAGAGATGACGCAACCGGCCGCTTCCGGCGTCAGGATCGCGCGGCGCGCAGGGCGGCCATCTCCTCGCGATTCGGGCCGTATAGTTCCGTAACCGTGCCGCCCGCCAGCCTGCAAAGGACGGAGAGTTGCCCTCGGTGGTGAATCATGTGAAAGAGAACTGCAAACCACAGGAGGTCGCGGATCGAAAGCTCGTTGCCGGTGAAGTGCCGGAGTTTGCGGTCGAGATCTGCCGGAGCGAGCTTGCCGACGCGCTCGACGGCCTCGGCGTGGACGCGTTCGTACCCGGGGGCGAGCGCTTCTATCGTTCGGGGGCGCTCGATGCCGGCAGGGCGGCCGCCGGGCTGAAATCCGCCGAGTTCGATGCCCCAGGTGGTGTAGGCCTCGAGCTCGGCGAGGTGCCAGGAGAGCTCTCCCAGGGAGCGGGCCTGCGGGTCGGGACGGAAATCATACTGGCCGGCGGGCAGAGTGCGTAGCAAGTCAGCGGTTTTGTTTGCTTCGCGATTCCAGAAGTTGAGGAAGGTCTCGAGTTCGTTGTTCATTGCGATGTCTCCTTGCGTTATCAGGCTTTTGCGTCGAGGGCGAACTGGCGGCGGAGTCCGGACGCGAAGATACTCCAGGGAACGACTTTTCTGAGACGTGGCAGCCAGGTTGCATCGGAGCCTACGCGGTATCGGAGTCGGGGATTGCGGCTGGTGGCAGCGTGGAAGACGGCCTTGGCAACGAGTTCCGGCGAGCAGCCCTTTTCGACTCCGTCTTTGATCGCGGCGGTGACCCGATCGCGCGGACCTTCATACGCCGGCAGCAGCGCTGCCGCTGTGCGAGCGGCGTGGCTGATGCTGGTGCGGATGTAACCGGGCTCAATCAGGCTGACGCCGATGCCGAAGGGCTTAAGTTCGTACCAGAGGGATTCCGAATAGGCTTCGAGAGCGAACTTGGTGGCGCAGTAGTAAGCGCTGTAGGGAACCGCGATCAGGCCGACGAGCGATCCAATATTGATGATTCGACCTGCGCGAGCCTGGCGCATGGACGGCAGGACGGCGTTGACGGTGCGCACACAGCCGAAGAAGTTCGTTTCGAACTGATCTTTGGCTTCGTCCAGGCTGGTCTCTTCGATGGCTCCGTTGAGCACGTAGCCCGCGTTGTTGACGAGGATGTCGATGTGCGCTGCCTGAGATAGGACGCGAGCTACGCATTCATTAACCGACTCGTCAGAGGTGACATCGAGTGAGAGCATGGTGAATTCGGGCGGCGAAACGGGATTGGCGGCGCGCGTCGTTCCGAAGACGGTGAAGCCGCGGGCGTGGAAGAGGCGGGCAGTCGCGGCTCCGATTCCAGAAGATGCGCCGGTGACGAGGACTGTCTGAGACATATGGTGCTCCTGTCTTGCTACGGGGCCGACGTTCTGGGCCTGACGTTACAGGCCCGATGTTACGGAAGCGACACGCTCTCTTTAACAACCGCGGCGCGGCATGCGCTAAGAATCTTGTCGGATAGCTTCGGGTCGTCGACGGCGCGAGCCAGCATCAGTCCGCCAACACAGAGGGCGATGGCGGCAATAGCCTCGTCTTGATTCGGAGAATCGCGGCCAATCTCGCTGCCGACCATATCGATCAGCCCGCGCAGACGCTTCTCAAAGACGGCGCGTGACCGGCCTCCAATGCGACCGATCTCTGAAGCCAGGGCGGGCATGGGGCATCCGAGTTCGGGGTTGTCACGATGAGCTTTGCTGAGATAGGCGAACGCGAATTTGCGGACCCAGTCCCGGCCGCGGAGATTCGCCAGTCGGCGCGACCAACGCGTGCCCGACTCGCAGAAGGCGGATTCCAGGGAGCGGGCGAGCAGGTCTTCCTTCGACGGGAAGTGCGCATAGAAGGCGCCGGCAGTGAGATCGGCAGAGGCCATAACGGCGTCGATGCCGGTGGCGTCGTATCCGCGACTGCGGAAGAGCGTAGAGGCGGCGTTGAGAATCCGCTGACCGGTTTGCTGCTTGTGATCGGCCGGATATCGCATCTGTTTGCGATGATATTACGATCGTAATTTTATCTTCAAACAAGAAGCGAAAGAGCTTTCGATGGGATCAAATCGTTAGATCGGAGCGGCTCCGGCGATGACGGCTATTTTGCCATCGAGTTTGCCCACTGCGGTTGCTCGAGGCTCTCGCCTTTAGAGCCCGCTGGACTAACGGGCTCGCGAAAGGTCTGAGGTGGCTCAACGTATTCGCGTTCCCGGCGGCGAATCTCCTTGTAGCGGGCAAAGGCGGCACGGTCACTTTCAAGGCCAAGGAATGTCCGGAGAGTGGAGCCGCGATAGGTGTGTGCGGCCATCTTCGGAGCGTTGCGCAGGACGAACCATGGGTCGTGGCGGAATACGGCTGGGATGTGCTTTGTCTTCATGCCGCGTTCGGCCTTCCAGCGGAGGTATTCGATTTCGTCGAGCGAGAGGTTCTCATTGTGCACGATGGGCGTTGTGCCGTCGTACTCATGGAGGCGCTCGTTCTCGATGAGGCCCAGGCGGCGGAAATCTGCTGTCATTGGGGTTTTGGGATATGGCGTGGGGTGCTGGATGTACGGCCAGTCGACATACTTGCGGGCGAATTCAAGATTGGTCTCGATGGATTCGGCCGTATCGCCGGGGCTGCCAACGATGAGGCCTCCGACAACGTACATGTTGTTCTTGTGGAGATAGTCGATGGCCTGCAGCGTGGCATTGCCGGTCTTCTTGCCATTAGAGCGCGCGGTGTTTTTGGCCGAGGCCTGCAGGAACACAAGGTCGCTCTCGAGGATGTTCTCGATGCCGAGGAAAACATAGCGGAATCCCGCTTTGCGCATCAGAGGTGCCAGCGTTTCACCATTATTAGCAATCGCGGACGTCATGCCCTGAACAAAGTAGTCGATCTTGTTGAGGCCGGCATCGATGATGGCGTTACAGAGCCCTTCGAAGCGGTGGATGTTGAGGGTGATGTTGTCGTCGACGAGAAACATGGTGCGCGCGCCGTGATTGTATGCATCGCGGATGTCGTCGAGGACGCGGTCGAAGGAATAGGTGAAGAAGTTGCGGCCGCGCATTTCAATGATCGAGCAGAAGCTGCAGTCGAAGGTACAGCCGCGCGAGGTCTCGATGACGTCGACCGGGCGGCCGAGGAGCGTGTATCCCTTGAGCACGCGGGCATCGCGATTGGGCAGGCGGATCTCGTTGTCTTCCAGGCGGTGCGGGGCGCGCTGCGGGTTGTGAATCCACTTGTCGCCATCTTTGTGCGAGAGGCCGGAGATGAAGTGCATGCTGCCCTGGCCTTCGAGGGCGCGGGTCAGTTCGCGGAAAGTGACTTCGCCCTCGCCGCGCACGACAAAATCGACCGGCATATCGAGATAGGCGGCGGTGTCGAGGCTGGGGTCGTAGCCTCCCACGACGATCTTGACCCCCGGCTTGAGGCTGCGGACGAGGTGCATCAGGCGCTCGGCGCTGCGGCGCTGGAAAGTCATGACCGACATGCCGACGATGTCGGGATCGGTCTCCCGGACCAGGCGGGTGACGGTCTCGCTGACTGTTCTCTGACACAGTATGAGGTCAGCAATGGAGACCTTGTGGTGCTCGTCAAGATTGCCGGCCAGCGAGGTGAGCGCGCCGTTGGGCATGCGGATGGCTACGGTGGGCATGTGCTCGAAGGAATCGGGCATGGAGAGCAAAAGGATATTCAAGGTGCCTCCTGAACTTTCCTCGGGCAGAGCTGTAGGTGGACTTTGCCGCTGGCGAACATCATATATGCGAATTTCGTTTTTGGAAGCTATTTAGTGGGAGGCAGGAGGGTTAACCGCCATTAAGTGGATGCGACGCCAGGGTCGTACCCTCAGCAGATCTATTCCCGCCTGCGGTGATCAGGAGACCCTCCGGCGCCTGGCATTCCAGGCGCCGTGGCAACTCGTTACCAGGGGATAATGCCTTTGCTGTCCGAGAAGGTCCCGGTGGGGCCGTCGCCAGGCAGCAGCGCGAGGCGGATGGTCTCGGCTGCGCCTTCAGGGATCGTCTGGGGACCGCTGTGTCCGTTGAGGTCGGTAGCGGTGTAGCCGGGGTCGGCAGAGTTGACTTTGATGGATGTGCCGCGGAGTTCGTAGGTCAGCTGAGCAGTAAACATGTTCAGCGCAGCCTTCGAAGCACTGTAGCCGATCAGCTTGACTGTGGCGTACGTGTAGGCGGGATCACTGTTTTTGGTCAGCGAGCCAAGCCCGCTGGATACGTTAACGATGCGCGCCGACAACGCTTTTCTCAGCAGCGGAAGCATCGCCTGGCTCACGGCGACAGAGCCCAGGAAGTTGGTACGAAAGACGCGCTCGATTGCGTCAAGCTTGGCGGTCGAGGGAAGGCCGTCTGAGGGATCGTTGATGCCGGCGTTATTGACAAGTATGTCGAGATGGCCGAACTCGGCGGCAATAGTGCCAGCTGCGGCAACGATGGTCGCGTGATCGTTGAGGTCGAGAGCCAGGTACCGGACATCCAGGCCTTCTCCCCTGAGTCTTTCTGCCCCGTCTTCGCCGAGCGCCCTGTTGCGCGCGCCGAGAAGAACCGTGCAGCCCGACGCCGCCAGTTGGCGAGCCACTTCAAATCCGATGCCTTTATTGGCTCCCGTTACTAGCGCGATCTTTGTTGAGGAATGATTCATATTCGTTTCTCTCCCTTGACTTTTAGGATCGGACTTCTAGCATCATTAGATGAAGAATCCTTCAGGTTCGGAGTTCGCATTGTGAAAACTGCGCTAGCGCATGCGTTTCAGCCAAGAAAGACGCCCATCCAGAAGCGCTCGACGGTTACCGTGGAGGCCATTGCGGAAGCCACCATTCAGGTTTTGCTGGCGGTGGGATCGGATCGGTTGACGACCACGCGCGTGGCGGAGCGGGCGGGAGTTTCGGTGGGAACGTTGTATCAGTACTATCCCAACAAACAGTCGCTCCTCCATGCGGTTCTGGAGGCACATCTGACCAGGGTGGCGGAAGCCGTGGAAGGAGCGTGCCGCGCGTACCGCGGCGCTGCGGTGAAGGAACTGATGGCGGCGGTAGTGCCAGCGTACGTGGACGCGAAACTGGAGCGCGCGGATGTATCGACGGCCCTGTATGCCGCGGGCTCTGACGTGGATGGTGCGGCGATAGTGCGGAGGATTTCGAAGAGCGGAAACCGGGCGCTGACCGCGGCATTAGCGGAGGCTGCGGGCGCGCAGCCCGGCGACATGGAGTTTGTTGCATTGATGATCTACTCAGCGATGGCCGGAGCAACACGCGCGGTGTTGGAAGCTGGGGCGCCGGCAAGAATGGTGGCTCGATTGCGTGAGGAGTTGCTGGTCCTGTGCCAGGCGTATGCGGCAAAGTCTGTACGGTCGAGCTGACGATTCTGATTTTCGTAATGTCATGCCCGTACCAAGATCTCCCCTCCATTTCCACATATTGGCGAGTGTCTCCAACGACAACAATTCCATCGTCGGAATCATTCCAATTTGCAGGGTCACGGGAGGGGCGATCCGGCGCGTAGAAGATGGTAACTCACAAGGATTGGACTGCGGTCTTGGCTTGCATTACAGACACACTCAGGGACCCCGCAAACCACCGCGTCATGCACCTGAGTTACGATGGAAAGTTCGCTGAGGTCGTCTGAATGATCATCGGAGTGCCCAAGGAAGTAAAGGACCACGAGAGCCGGGTGGCCATCACCCCTGCCGGAGTCAAATCCCTCACCGAGGCCGGACACAAAGTCCTCCTCGAAACCCGTGCCGGAGACAGTTCCGCCCTGACTGACGACGAATACCAGGCCGCCGGAGCTGAAATCGTCGGCTCCGCTCACAGCGTCTGGGGACTCGCCGACATGATCGTCAAGGTCAAGGAGCCTGTCGAGCAGGAGTATCAGCACTTCCGCGAGGGTCTGGTGCTGTTCACCTACCTCCATCTCGCCCCGCTGCCCGACCTCACCGACGCGCTGCTCCGCGCGAAGGTTACCGGCATCGCTTACGAAACCATCCGCGACCGCGCCGGAACCCTCCCGCTGCTCACCCCCATGTCCGAGGTCGCCGGACGCATGTCCGTCCAGGTCGGCGCATCGTTCCTCGAGCGCGAGTACGGAGGCCGCGGCGTCCTCCTCGGCGGAGTACCCGGGGTACCCCCCGCCAACGTCTGCATCATCGGCGGCGGGATCGTCGGCACCAACGCCGCGAAAATCGCCGTGGGCATGGGCGCAAAGGTCACCATCGTCGACCTCAACCTCAACCGCCTGCGCGAGCTCGACGACATCTTCAACGGCAAGCTCTTCACCCTGGCGTCGAACTCCTACAACATCGGTCACGCCACCCAGGAGGCCGACCTCGTCATCGGCGGAGTGCTTATCCCCGGGGCGGCTGCGCCCAAGATCGTCACCCGCGAGATGGTCTCGCGTATGAAGCGCGGCGCGGTCATCGTCGACGTCGCCATCGACCAGGGCGGATGCATCGAGACCGCCCACCCCACCACCCACAGCGACCCCTCATACCTGGTCAACGGCGTCGTCCACTACTGCGTCACCAACATGCCCGCCGCCGTCCCCTACACCTCCACTCACGCCCTCACCAACGCCACCTTCCCCTACGTCCTCAAGCTGGCCCAGAACGGCGCCGAGACCGCCATCCTCCAGGACGACGGCATCCGCGACGGCGTGAACACCTACGCCGGCACCCTCACCTGCGAGCCCGTCGCCGCCTCACAGGGGAAGCCCTGGAAGCCCGTCCGGGACTTGCTCGGATAAGACCCTCGCGCAAAGGAAAGGGCGTGGCTACCTGCCACGCCCCTGTAGACTTTCCCGTTTAGTTTTTATTGCGCCGGCGGTGCTTGGTCTTGAGAATTCGCTGCCGGATTCGGAACCGTCAGCGAGCGCTCCAGCCGGAACGTCAGCGTGGTCTCCGCCGGAATGACGATCTCCTTGTTGCCGGTGAACGCCGCGCCGGCTGTACCTGCGCCCGCACCGATCAGTCCGCCGATCAGCGCACCCTTGCCGCCGCCCGCCAGGCCGCCGATGAGCGCGCCGCCACCAGCGCCGCCACCGATAAACCCGGCCGTGCGCTTGCCTTTGCCCTTCTCCGCCCGGTCGATCGTGCTCGACGCGATCTGGTAGGTCACACCGTGGGCCCGAACCGTATCGAGACGCAGAGATAGCGATGCTGCTCCCTTGAACTTGCCCAATGACTTCGCGTCGATTACAGTCCCCACCGCTGTCGATCCCGCACGGATAACGGTGACGCCATGGATGCTGACTGGCGACGCCACCGTCGCGGTAAAGCTCTGGCCGGGCTGGCTGATCTTCGACCCCAGATCCTGCGTCGTCGTCACCGCAATGTGCGTTCCAGCCGGAATCACGATCGGCGGCGGTGGAGGTGGTGGCGGCGGAGGCGTAGCCGGAGCTGTCGCAGGCGCTCCCGCCGGTGCCTCAGCTGACGGCGACGGTGCGGGTGTTGACGTAGCTGGAGGCGTCGCCGGCGTGCCCGTGCTGGGCGACGTCGCCGGCGCCGGAGTGGAGGCCGCAGGTTGTGCCTCATTACTGGCCTGCTGGTCTTGTTTCTTGCAACCCCCGGCAAGTAGCAGCCCTGCCAGAGCGAGTGGGAGAATCGCAGCGGACACCCGGTTGATTTTCATGACGCAACTTATGATGCCATATCGACCCTCGGTGGCTCAAAATTCCTTCGCAATGCTGCCCGGCAGTGCAGGCCTATAATCTTTCCGCAGGAGTATTTTTTGGCCGAATCGAAACACAGGCGTGCAACCGTAGTGGCGTTGGGCGCGGGAACTCTGCTTCTGGTTTTAATACTTGGCGCGCTGAATGCTTTCCGGCTTGGCTTCCTGCACCCTGATTCCAGCGGACAAATCTTCCTCTTCACCGCTCTTTCTGTCATCGTCTTCCTGCTCTTCGTCACCCTCCTCATTCTTCTTCTGCGTAATATCCTCAAACTTCTTGCCGACGAACGCAGCCGTGTCCTCGGCTCGCGGCTGCGATCGCGCATGCTCATCGGCGCCGTCCTGCTTTCCTTCGCGCCGGCGCTCTTCATGTTCCTCTTCAGCTTCCTGCTGATGAACCGCTCCATCGACCGCTGGTTCTCTCAGCCCGTCGCCGAATTGCGCGACAACTCCACCCGCATCGCGCTTGAGCTGGCTCATTACGTCAGCCTCAACGCCCGCGCGGAGGCCGAATCTCTTGCCCGCTCGCAGTCCTTCGCGCAGCACTACGAGAGTGGCGACCAGTCCCGTCTCCTCGATGAAATCCGCACCCACCGCATCACCCTCCAGGGCGGCTTCGCCATCGTTTACCGGGATGGAGTTTCCGTCGCCCAGTATCAGCTGCCGCAGCCTTCCCAACCCGCAATGGTGCGCGCGTGGGTCGACGATGACACCACCAACAAGAGCAGCCCGTTCGAAGACTTCACCGCCGCTGCCCTCACCGCTGCACAGCGGACCGATGAGCCGATTCTCGCCGTCGGCAATAATCAGTACGCCGTGGGCGACGCCGCCATCGACAGCGGCGGCCTCATTGTCGTTGGTCTGCCCATGCCGGCCGGACTCTCCACCACCGTCGAGCAGATTCACACCGGCGCCACCCAGTACTGGACCCTCTATCGTGAGCGCCGCAGCATCCGTAGCACCTATTTGCTCCTGTTGCTGTTACTTACTACACTGGTCTTCTTTGCCAGCAGCTGGCTCGCCCTCTATCTCTCCAAGCAGATCACGCGGCCCGTTGAAGCCCTGGCCGACGCGATGAACGCCATCGGAGAAGGCCAGTACGAGCAGCGCATTACTGTCTCCGCAACCGCGGAGCTGGGCGAGCTGGTTCGATCCTTCAACCACATGGCGTCGGATCTCGAACAAAGCCGGCGCCTCGCCGAATCTTCCGCCAGCCAGTTGTCCGCGGCAAATCTCACGCTGGAGTCCCGCCGCAAAGAGCTCGAGACCATCCTCGAAACCATCCCCAGTGGCGTCGTGACACTGGACTCCGAGTGCTCGATCCTCCAGGCCAACCGCGCCTTTCTCGATCTCGTCACACCCCACCAGCCACGGAATCTCACCGGTGTCCCGCTCAAATCGCTCTTCGCACCGGAGGTCGCGTCCGAACTGAGCGTCCTCGAACGCCGCGCCCAGCGCATGGGCCTCGCATCCACAGAATTCGAGATGCCTTCTTCGGGGCGCGTCCTCAGCCTCACTGCAACTATTTCGGCGCTCGATCTCGGCACCGTTAAGCGCGGCTCGATCCTCGTCATTGAAGATGTGACAGAGTTTCTCCGCGCCCAGCGCCAGCTCGCGTGGAAGGAAGTTGCGCAGCGCGTCGCCCACGAAATCAAGAACCCCCTCACGCCGATTGCCTTGTCCGCCGAACGCATCCGCCGCCACATGGACCGCAATCTCCCCGAATCGCCCTCTGTGATGCGCCGCTGCGTCGACGTGATCCTCTCCTCCGTGGAATCGATGAGCACACTCGTCGATCAGTTCGCCGTACTCGCCGAATTCCCCGCAGCGCAGCCGAAACCTTCCGATCTGAACGCCATCATCGAGAGCGCCGTAATGTTGTTCCACGGGCGCCTTCAGAACATCAGCATCGAACAGCGCCTCACTCGCGATCTTCCTCCGGTGATGGCTGACGCCCAGGCCCTCAAGCGCGCTCTCGCCAACCTCATCGACAACGCCGCCGAGGCCATGGAAAACAGCCTTCTGCGCGTCCTATCCATCGAAACGCGGCTGAGCGAAAACCCCGGCATGGCCGAGCTGGTTCTCTCCGACACCGGCCACGGCCTCACCGGCGAAATGCGTCAGCGGCTCTTCCTTCCCTACGTCTCCACCAAGCAGCGTGGAACCGGACTCGGCCTTGCCATCGCCGCAAAGATCGTCCAGGAGCACCACGGTGCGATTCGCGCCGAGAACAACTCGCCGACCGGAGCGCGCTTCATTCTCGAACTGCCACTGGCCGAAAATGGCAACGGCACCAACGGCCACAAGACAGCCGACATCGTCCTTCCCTTGCACACGGGCTCCGGCGAATGAACCGCATCCTCATAGTGGACGACGAAGCGGAGATCCGCGAGTCGCTCGAGGAAATCCTCAGCGAAGAGGGATACTCCGTCTCCAGCACCGCCAGCGGATCCGAGGCCAGCGTCCTGGTGCGTGACGCTCCCTACGATTTGTTACTCCTCGACATCTGGCTGCCTGATCGCGACGGTCTCGACGTGCTCGCCGATCTCAGTACTATCGAAATGGAAGACAAGCCTGAAGTCATCGTCATCTCCGGCCACGCCACCATCGAAACCGCGGTGAAAGCCACCAAGCTCGGCGCCTTTGATTTTCTCGAGAAGCCCTTGCTCCTTGAGCGCACGCTCATTGTCGTGAAAAACGCCCTTGAGGCCAAGCGACTGCGCAACGAGAATCTCGAATACAAGCGCCAGCTCACCGTCGAAAGCACCGTCACCGGAGAAAGCGTCCCCGCAAAAGCGCTGCGCCAGCAGATCAAGCTCATGGCGCCCACCAATGGCCGTGTCTTGATCTATGGAGAATCCGGCTCCGGCAAGGAGCTCATCGCGCGCGCCATCCACTCGGAGAGTCCCCGCCACGACCGCGTGTTCATCGAACTGAACTGCGCGGCCATCCCCGAGGACTTCATCGAGAGCGAGCTTTTCGGCTACCGAAACAGCGCCATCCCCGGCGGGCCGCCGGAAAAACGCGGCACTTTCGAACGAGCCAACGGCGGCACGCTTTTTCTCGACGAAGTCGGCGACATGAGCCTCAAAACCCAGGCCAAGGTTCTGCGCGCTCTCGACGAACAAAGCTTCGTCCCCGTTGGCGCAGCGCAACCTATAAGCGTCGACGTCCGGGTCATCGCTGCGACCAACAAGGATCTCGAAGAGGAAATCGCCAAAGGCAACTTCCGCGAAGACCTCTTCTATCGTCTGAACGTGATTCCGTTTTTCGTGCCGCCGCTGCGCGAGCGCAAAGAGGACATCCCCTCACTGACACGCGAATTCCTGCGCATCTTCGGACGCGAATATGGCCGCCCGCGCGTCGAGATCGCCGAGGACGCGCTCGACCTGCTCAAACACTATCCCTGGCCCGGAAACGTGCGCGAATTGAAGAACATACTCGAGCGCGTGCTCATCCTCAATCCGCAAGCCCACCGCATAGAGCGGCGCCATCTCCCCCGCCTCGTACACCGCGCATCCGGGCGCCGCAGCGAAGAGTTCAGTACCCTCCAGCAAGCCCGCGAAGCCTACGAGCGCGACTACATCCTGCGCAAAATCGACGAGTGCCACGGAAACATGAGCCGCGCCGCCGAATCACTCGGCCTCGAACGCAGCCATCTCTATCGCAAAATGAAGACGCTCGGGATCAGCATCCGCGAAGGCCTCGTCTCTTAATTTGCCGAGGTCTTGTCAGCCGAACGCGCTTTCGCCACTGAATGATTTGTCATCCCGAGCGAAGCGCAAAGCGCGAAGTCGAGGGACCTGCAGCTTTCAAAGAAACCCCGATGTCATCCTGAGCGGAGTCTGACGCGAACGTGACAGACGAAGTCGAAGGACCTGCTGTTTTCCTATTCGTCCTTGGTCTTCGCCTCCCCCGCAGCCATCTCTTCCAGCTGCCTTCTCCAGTCCAGCGACTCAACAAACCCTCGCGACTCGCGCCAGTTCTCTTTCACAATCACGTGCAGCTCAAGAAAAACCTTCGTTCCCAGCAGTGACTCAATTTCTTTCCGCGCTGCCGTGCCGATAGCCTTTAGCTTGCTCCCGCCCTTACCGATCAGGATTGCCTTCTGCCCGTCGCGCTCGCAATAGATCACCGCCGAAATGCGCGTCAGCGGTGGCCTGATATCGCGCCCCGGCTTCTTGCCCTTTGGCCGCGGTTCAGGCTCCTCGAACCGCTCCACCACAACGGCCGAGGCATATGGAACCTCTTCGCCCGTCTCCATCAGAATCCGCTCGCGAATCAATTCCGCCACCAGGAACCGCTCCGGCTGGTCCGTAAACTGATCCTTCGGAAAGTACCGCTGGCCCTCGGGCAGAACGGCCACCAGCTTGTCCATCAGCCGCTCGAGTCCATCCTTCTTCCGCGCCGAAATCGGAATCACCTCAGCAAACTCATGCAGCGACGAGAGCTGCTGAATCAGCGGCAGCAGCTTCGCGCGCTCGATCAGGTCAATTTTGTTAATAAGCAAAAATACCGGGCAGTCCAGCTTGCGCATCAGCTCAAAGACAAACGCGTCTTCGCTCTCTCCGCGGCTCTTGCTCTTCGCGGGATTTTCGTCTCCGGTCGAGTTCTCCGGCAAATCCAGCCGTCGCGTCGCATCCACCATCAGCAGCACCGCGTCGCGCTGCTCGAGCGCGTCGTAGACCGCCTGCATCATCCGCTTGTCGAGCGACGAACCCGGCTTGTGCACCCCCGGAGTATCGACAAACACGATCTGCGCTGCATGATGCTTTCCTTTGCGCGCGGGCACTTCGACCACCCCGAGAATCCGCGTCCGCGTTGTCTGCGGCTTGGCCGTGACAATTGCCACCTTCTCGCCCACCAGCGCATTCAGCAGCGTCGACTTCCCCGCATTCGGCCTTCCGATAATCGATACAAATCCTGAACGCACCTTTACGCTCCCTTCGTATCGACAACCATGCGCGATACACGCAGCCGCTCGATGCGGCGGTCCGTCGACGCGAGAATCTCAAAGCGCGCGCCGTACCGCTCAATCACCTCGCCCGCCTGCGGAATCCGCCCCGCCGCCTCGCTTACCAGACCCGCCACCGTAGTCGCCTCGGAATCTTCTGGAATCTCCGCCTCTCCCGCCAGCAGGTCCTCCAGCCGTTCGATCTCCAGATTCCCGGGCACAATCCACGACCCGTCCGCATCATGCAGCACCCGTTCCGGGTCGTTCTCATGTTCGTCTGAAATCGTACCCACGATCTCTTCAAGCAGATCCTCAATCGTTACCAGCCCGGCGACCCCTCCGTACTCATCAATCACGATCCGCATGTGCTGCTTTTCGTGCTGCATCTCGCGCAGCAGTTCGCTCACCTTCTTGGTCTCCGGCACAAACGTCGCCGAGCGCTCAATACTCGCCACCGTCCGCGTTCGTGCGTCCTCATCGCGGATATGCAGAAGGTCATGCGCGAACACGATGCCCGTCACGTGATCCAGCGTGCCGTCATACAACGGCACGCGCGAATAGGGCCGGTTCTCGATCGTCCGCAGAAACGTCTCGATCGTCGTCGATCCCGCTACTGCAAATATTTCCGGACGCGGCGTCATCACCTCGCGCACCACCTTGCCGCCGAACTCCACCGCCGAGCGCACCAGGTCGCGATTGCTCTCCTCAACAATTCCCTCTTCCTCGCCTGCCTCAATCAGGGCCTCCACCGCCTCGCCCGGTGTCTCCTCTTCATTCCGGGGAGACGCCTCCGCCAACGCCGCAATCGACAGCAGGAAGCCCAGAAATAAGGTGATCGGCATGACCAGGAAGAACATCAGCCGCAGTGGACCGCGCAGCCGCACAATCCATAGCCCGCGCGTTCGCGTAAAAAACATGAACGGCAGCAGCTGGTTGAACAGCACGATCACCAGCACCACGCCCAGCACCACCTGCCCGACCTCCGCCGCAGTCGGCCGGTCGTAAATCGGAGCGCGATCGAACAGCAGCATGCCGAATAGCAGCGTAAGGCACGCCAGCGAAATCTGCGCGAGGATCGCCGCCGACAGCCGCACATGATTCCGCCCCAGGCGCAGCCGCGGCTCAACCTGCTGCTCCCAGGCATCGATATTTTCCTGGAACTCCCGCGCCAGGAACTTGCCCATTTCCGAATACAGCCGGTCCACGTACGAGGCCAGCGTGAGCACCGCCAGAAAGACCGCGATCAGAATCGCCGCCGCCCAGCTCATCGCTTCACGCTCCGGCCGGTTTTACGTGCCACGGACTTGGATGCCCGACCTTCCGATTTTGCGACCTGTAGCTGCGCTTTGCGTGCCGTACTGCCCGCCCCGAGCTTGCTGACCTGACGTCTGCGCGCTGAGTTCTGAGCTCTAAGAATTAACCCCTGCTCCAGCCCCAGGCGTTTCCGCAGAAGCTCTTCCTTTCGAGCCATCTCGCCTGAATCCGTCTCGTGATCCCAACCCGCCAGGTGCAGCACACCATGCAGCACAAGGATCTTGATCTCCACATGCAATGGATGTGCTCGCTCCTTCGCCTCACGCGCCGCCATCTCCACCGAGATGGCCAGATCGCCCGCCAGTTTCTTATTCCCATTCATCTCGAGCGCCGGAAACGACAGGACATCCGTCGCCTTGTCCATCTGCCGGAACACCCGATTCAGGTGGCGCATCTGCTCGTCGTTGGTCAAAAGCACCGTAACTCTGCCCGCCAGTTTCGCCGCTTTAGCCGCGCGCGACAGAAATCCGGCAATACCCCGCTTCTTTAATCCAGCAGGCTCGAATTTCTTCTCTATCGCAGGTTCAATCAGAATCATGGCGGATAACCGTGCCTCGCGCCACGCTGGGGCGGAAAAGCAAAGGAGGGCGCACGGCCCTCCTCTTAATCGTATCGCAGGCTTGCCGCAACAATAGCAATTACTGCGGCTTCGAAGCGGGTTGTCCTTCGGCCTCTCCCATGCGCAGTGGAAGCTCCTGCTGCGCCCGCCCGAAGTTGTCGTACGCCTGGATCACCCTCTGCACCAGCGGGTGCCGCACCACGTCACCGCTCTCGAAATGAATGAAGCGTATGCCGTCAACCCCATTCAGCACTGTCATCGCCTCAATCAGCCCCGACTTTCGCGGATTCGGCAGATCGATCTGCGTGATGTCCCCCGTAATCACCGCCCGCGCATTGTTCCCCATGCGCGTCAGGAACATCTTCATCTGCTCGCTGGTCGTATTCTGAGCCTCATCCATGATCACGAACGCGTCATTCAGCGTGCGCCCGCGCATAAACGCCAGCGGAGCCACCTCGATCACGTTCTTCTCCAGCATCTTTTCCACCCGCTCCGGTTCGAGCAGGTCGTAAAGCGCGTCATACAGCGGTCGAAGATAAGGATCCACCTTCTCCTGCAGGCTCCCAGGCAGAAATCCCAGCCGCTCGCCGGCTTCCACCGCTGGCCTCACCAGCACAATCCGGCTCACCTTTTTCGCCTGCAGCGCCGACACCGCCATGGCTACCGCGAGATATGTCTTGCCCGTTCCCGCCGGACCCACGCCGAACACCATGTCCAGTTGATCGATCGCCTCCAGATACATCCGCTGGTTCAGCGATCGCGGCTGTACCATCCGCTTGATGCCCGCCGACCTCTGCTTGCCAGTTTCCGCTAAGGTGCGCAGCGACACCGTCGGATCGCACACCACCAGCCGCAGCATCCCGTGCAGCTCGCCATTCTGCAGCCCCACTCCCGCTTTTCGCAGGGCTTCATAGTCGGAAAAGATGCGCTCCACGCGCCCGATACTCTCCGCCGAGCCCTCCACCACCACAGCATCCGATCTCAAATCGATGCGCACATGGAGCATGTCTTCCATGAGCCTGAGGTTTTCGTCGCGGGTCCCGAACAGAGACTCAAGATTCGGCGTGATGTCGAGCTCTTTTTTGGTCAAGCTGTGAAAATCCCTCCGCTGGCTCCATGAACGGAGCCATGTAGTTTCGATGCTGAATTTTGCTGTTTGGACTCGTCAGGAACCGGCTCGTAAGCCCGGCTCTTGCAGGCCGGCGTTCCGCCGACACGCGATCTGAGCTTTCCCCGTCCCGCCGCACAGACCACCCCGGTGTTCCACACCGAACCGCTGTCCGACGATGCGCCCCTGATGAAGATGCGCTCAGAGTAGCGCCGGTTCCCGAGCCCGTCAATGCCTGTTTGGTGAATTATTGGTCGAAAACGTATCAAACGCGGAACTCGCCCTTCGTTCGGACCGGCTGTGACACTTTCCCGCTCTCTTTAACGCTCTTATCGGCAGACAAATAAAACTCTGGCCATTTCTTCCTTTGTTCCACACAATGATCTCCCCCAAGAAACGAACTCAGGACGAAATCCCCAGAACAAGGAATGTGACCCATGAACACACCGCGTAAGGTAGTGCTCGTGACTACTGTCTTCGGCGTCGCCTTGACGGGCGCGCTCGCAAAATCTGCCTATGGCTCAGCGTCCAGCAGTGACGCTCCGCAATCTACCCCTACCAAAATGCCTGTGGCAGGTCCTGACCGTCCTGCAAATGTACCCGACGGCTACGTGATCACACCATTCGGTTATTTCCATCCATCCTGCGTTCAGAGTCTCGCCAAAGGAGAGAGACTGATGGCCGACGGGCGTCTCCAGCATGTGAATGGAAGCGTCCAGGAAAAGGTCGGAGTTTGCAATTACCCCCACTTCACGCGTAGTGGAATATCGAGTAGCGCGTCGGAGGCGAAAACCCCTCCCGAAATCAATGGCTGGCTCGAGAACGCGAACGTCACAACCAACTCTGGAACCAGGTCCTACGGCGCATTGATTGCCACCTGGAGGGTGCCGCCGCAACCGCGTGCCAATGATGGCCAGGTCTTGTATTACTTTCCTGGTCTGGAGGATATCCAGGACACCCAGAGCATCCTTCAGCCTGTTTTGGGGTGGTATTGGGGGCAATGGACCCTCGCCAGTTGGAACGGAAGCGGTCAACGCTCCTGCGGGCGCATAGCTGTAAGCACCGAGACTGTACCTGCTGCATCAATGGCATCATTACCAATAGCCCCGCTGTCAACGTCAGCCCCGGCGACCTGGTTTATGGTTCCATAACCAGCACCTGCCCTCCGGGAACACTCTCCTGCCCGACATGGAATGTTCTCAGCGTGGATCTATCCACCGGCGAGAGCACTACATTAAGCAACACTCCGAGCGATGGACAAACCTTCAACTGGGCCTTCGAAGGTGTGCTGGAGGCCTATTACGTGGTTGCATGCGATGATTTCCCCCGGGACAGGCGGCTGACCTTTGAAAACGTCGTTCTCTTCAATGAGAATCTGCGCCCCGTCTTCGACCCCCAATGGAGCGGCGGCGCTGACTCTACTGCCACGCCATCGTGCGACTATCGCGTAAGATCGTCGCCCCACAGCGTAACGCTGGATTTTTAGCCTCGCGGCCCAGATCCGCACGCAATTCGCATCGCGGATGTGGAAACCACGTACCCGCACTTGCCAGAAAGCCGGCCGCCAGCCTTAACCGAGGTGACGGCCGGAAACCTGAGCCCTGCGCCCGTGCCCTGGGGTCATTGACCCTTCCCCCGCAATCCCGTAAACTTATCTATTGCAGGGGATGTCGAATTGCCTGCATCCCATATTCCAGAAAAGAGTTCAGAACCACCATGGCAAATCATGTCTCCGCGCTCAAGCGCGTCCGTCAAACCGAAAAGCGCACCACGGTCAACCGCTCCAACAAGAGCCGTGTCCGCGGCAGCTTGCGGCTTCTGCGCGAAGCCCTCCACGCCGGCGACGTCAAGGCCGCTGCCGAGCAGTACAAGGCGACCGCCTCCGCCCTCGATAAGAGCGTGCAGAAGGGCGTACTCCACGCCAACACCGCCGACCGCTACAAGAGCCGCCTGAACGCCCGCGTCAAGGCTCTGGCCACCAAGAAGTCAGCCTAAGCTACACTCCAGAAACACAAAGGCCGGGATCCGTCCCGGCCTTTGTCATTTTCGGCCTATTCTTGCCAATGCAGGATAATGCCCTCGTGCCCCACCGCCCAAGCCGACTCTGGCGTAGGGTAAGCGACCGAGATTAGATTCTCGTCGATCCCACTTGAGTATTCTTTCCAGGTCTGGCCCCCATTTGAGGTGCCAAGGATAACGCCTCCCCCGCCGACAACCCAACCGGATACAGGCGTAGCAAAGGCAACACTGAAAAGTCTTGTAAATGTATCGGTCGTCTGCCTCCTCCACGTTTTTCCCGCATCGTCGGTGTGCAAAATGGAGCCGAACATCCCTGCAATCCAGCCCAGACTCGGTGTAGCGAATGCAACGGAGTCAAAAGACTCAGAGGTATCGATGGTATCGATGATCTGCTTCCTCCAGATACTGCCACCATCATCCGTATGCAAGATCGTGCCCTCGTCGGCCGCCACGCATACGCAAGAAGGCGTGCGGAAAGCGACAGCCTCAAGCCGGGGACGGAAGTCGATTATGGAAGCTGGCTCAGGACTTTCCATGCCACTTGTTTGCCTCCGCCAGGTAAACCCGCCATCTTCGGTGCAGAGAATCACCCCTCCAAAGCCGACTGCCCAACCCCGGTCAGGGGTCGCAAAAGCCACAGATAACAAGTCCTCGACGGTTCCACTCTCTTGTTCCTGCCAAGTATCACCGCCGTCCTCGGTGCGAAGAATCACACCTCGTTCTCCGACTATCCAGCCCTTTTGGGCCGTGACAAAAGCGACCGACCGTAGGTATCCACTGGTACCGTCGGCTTGCAATTTCCACGTAATTCCACCGTCGTCGGTGTGCAGAATCGTTCCCGCTTCGCCCACAGCCCATCCGATTTTGGAAGTGACGAAAGCCACGCCCATCAGCGCCTTTTCCGTGCCGCTATCCTGCCTCTCCCAACTCCCTCGCGCTTGCCGCTTCTCCTCAGGAATCAATGCTCTGACAAGTTCCGCCAGGCTACGAACATAATCGCTCTTGAAGTGGACATAATGAAGCGATCGAAGCCGAAACGGAATCCTGCACTCCCGGTAAAGCACCGGAATGACTATCTTGCCTTCTTCAAGAGCGAACGCAATCTCATCCTCGACATTTGTCGAATCGACAGAAGCCGGAGACAAAATCACCAGCATCCGCGGACAATCGGATCCTCGTCAGTCTCGCCGATTTGCGGCGTCCAAGTATCCCCCGCGTCCTCGGTGTGAAGAATCGTGCCCTCCAACCCCACCGCCCAGCCCGACGACGGCGTGGCGAAGGTAACGCACAGCAGGTGCATATCAGTGCCGCTGGTCCGTGGCATCCACGTGCTGCCACCATCTTTTGTCTGCAGGCAGATGCCCTCCCAGCCAACCGCGCAAGCGGACTGCGGCCCTGCGAAGCACACGGAAAATAGAGCTTCTTGGGTGTCGCTGATCTGCTCTTTCCAGTTCTCTCCGGCGTCGTTGGTGTGCCGTATACTGCCTCGAAAGCCCACGGCCCAACCGGAGTACGGCGTAGCAAAAGTGACAGATGCCAGGTCCACGTTCGTGGCGCCGGCCTGCTGCGTCCAAGTGCGGCCGCCGTTTTTGGTGTGCAGAATCATACCGTTGGCGCCGGTGGCCCATCCACGTTGCGGCGCCTGGAAGGTCACCCAATAAAGTGTTGAGCGAATATCACTGGCCTGCTTTCCCCAGTGGGTGCCACCATCCTCGGTATGCAGGATCGTACCCGCCGGACCGACCGCCCAGCCCAGTTGCTCTGTCGGAAAAGTCACGGAAAACAGATGCTCGTCGGTTCCACTGATTTGCTTCTTCCAGGTACGTTGCGCTCCAGTTGGTGCACCGTTACCCAAAGCAATGCTTGGGTCGGGTACTCCTTGCTGCACGGGAGCGCCTGACTCCCCGGCCGGCTCCGTGTGAAAAGATCTGAGCAGCATCTTCAGCCCGGCACCATAATCGCCTCTGAAATCAATGAACTGAAAGGGCCGAAGCCGAAACGGGATCTTGCAGTCGCGGTATAAGACCGGAATCACTGTCTTGTGCTCTTCGAGAGCGAAACTGACCTCGTCATCCACGTTGGTCGAATTAGCTGAAGAGGGAGACAGGATTACCAACATGCGCGGGCAATCGTTCAAAGCGTCCTCAACCGCTCGCGCCCACCGCTGCCCAGGAGCGATGTCCAGCTGGTCGAGCCACACCGTTGCTCCAGCCGCCTTCAAATCTCCTGCCAGCCGAAGCGCAAACTCCGAATCCTCACGCGAGTAGCTGATGAAGGCTGTCTGTGGCTCCGTCGGCAAATCGTCTCCTTGAGCAGAGTGTTGGGTCGAAGGAATAGTAGCCGAAAAAGCGAGGCAGACCAGCCAATATCTATTGGCTAGCGGCTAATGGCTGCCTTATCTGGCCGATCATTTCTCTCAACTCGCTATAATGGAAATAGAGATGAGAAAAACCCGGTCGCACCAGTGATCGGGCTTTTCTCATTTGCGGGAATAACTCCAATGGAATCAATGACGCGACCGTAACCCTCCTGTTTTCAATGACACACTGCAAGTCTCATGTTTTCTATGAACTACAGCAAGTTGCCTGTTTTCAATGAGGTACAGGCGCACTCCCTCGTTAAACCCAATGAAATGTACGAAGTAGCTATAAGGGGGAGGGGTCACGCTTCTCCCGGAATCGGCTCGATCCTGCCCAGCAGGAAGATGTATCCGGCGATGCCGACAACCAGGTAAGCGGCAGCCACGGCGAACGCCCCCGTAAAGGAATGCCATGCAGTCACCACGTAACCGGTGATGATCGGTGCCGCGATGCCCGAGAGCTGGTTCGAGAAGTTGAGGATTCCACCCAGCGTCCCCACGCTGCCCCTTGGTGCGATCAGCGACGGCACCGACCACCCCACCGGAGCGGCCGCCGCCAGTCCGCCTATGGACATGCTGATCCAGAAGAGGGCCTGTCCCGGAGTGTGCGCGTACGCCGCACCCAGGATGCCGAGGCCGAGCGCAGTCCCTCCCACAAGTACGGTGAGGCGAACACGGTTGGGGTTCCATCCGCGCTGGACCAGGGCGTCGACCAGCCATCCGCCGACCAGGAGGTCGGTCGCGGTAGCCACCAACCAGGGGGCCCCGGTGTAGAGGAAGGAGTCCATCAGGCTGATGTGCAGCGCGGCTGAAAGATAACTTGGCAGCCAGGTGAGCAACAGGTAGAAGACATAGTTGTACGACCCGAACCCCAGGCAAAGACCGATCACCTTCGGCTGCCACAGCAGGTAGCCGAGCGAAGCGCGTTCGCCGACATCCGCCTCCTGTGTCCTCGACGACTGGATGTATTCGCTCTCCGCCGCACTCAGCCCGGGATCGTCCTTAGGGTCGCGGTAGATGACATAGAAGAGCAGGAAGTAGAG
>Ga0207060_10107_pt1 | contig 32364 bp, 22 predicted proteins | sample Alteio_BWMinCont_30_FD_153270 | JGI IMG/M metagenome (GOLD analysis project Ga0207060, IMG submission 153270) | Enriched cells from forest soil in Barre Woods Harvard Forest LTER site, Petersham, Massachusetts, United States -... | ecosystem: Environmental > Terrestrial > Soil > Temperate forest >...
CTCGAGAATCGCCGCCGCATGCTGTTGTGCCCAGTCTACTGCCAGAGCGCTACCGTTCATCAGAACCACCACCACCGGTTTTCCCGTAGCGCCCAGCGCATTCAGCAGATCGCGCTGCACCGCGGGCAACGCAATATCTGTACGGTCTCCGCCCGAAAAGCCTGGAATATGCACGGGCATCTCCTCACCCTCGATCTCCGGTGACAATCCGATGAAAGCGACAACAACATCCGACTGATTCGCAACCTGGATCGCCTGTTGCCGCAACTGGTCCATATCCGGTTTCCACTTCAGACGAATCCCCGCGCCATAATCCGCACCTGTGCGCGAATACTCCATCTTGAACGGATGTGGCTTCGCATCATCAAAATGAACCGTAAAGGTCAGTGGTCTTCCCTGGTCATGGGGATCATTGCTCGAATCGCTTGCCACTTCCTTCCCATCGAAGGAAACACTGTACGAGTAAGTAGAAGCGCAATGCGGCTCGCAGCCTGCATGATCGACGGTGAATGAAACATCGCCCGGCGCCAGCGGCTGAAAATTCCCCGTCCATCGCACGCTGAATCCCTTCGCCCCCTGCACCGGAACCGGCACCACACGGTTCCAGTCAAAGTCGATGTGCGCATCCTGCAGTGTCGTCGCCGAACCGCTGAAGTCCGGATTCGCAAAGTATTCCGCCGTCAGCCCACCTGCATGTCCGTCTTTATCGGTGAAAACACTGCTCGGCACAATCACCGGCAATTCAGCCACCAGCGGTGCCCCCTGCGAGAAAAGCACCTTCGGGCCCTTGTCAGCAAACCTCGCCTGCAAACCCGCGAGCGGAGTCACCGGATGCAGTGGCACGCCGTTGTAATTGCCTTCAAGCGCGGTCAAGGACTCAGCGTTTGGCCCAATCACCGCAACCGTCTTCACCGTCGTAGCCAGGGGCAGCGTGTTATTGTCATTCTTCAGCAGAACCATCGCCTCACGCGCAGCCTGCAGCGCCAGGTCGGCATGAGCAGCTGTTGCATTCTCACTCCGAGCAATCTGTGAGTACGCATTTGACCCCTGCGGATCAAAAAGTCCCAGCTTGAACCGCGCCGTAAACAGTCGTGCAACCGACTGGTTGATGGCTGCCTCATCAATCAATCCCTGATGCACCGCATCTACCAGCGCGGCATATTCCGTGCCGCAGCTAAGATCATCGCCGGCCTTCACCGCCGACGCCGAAGAATGTGCCGCATCCGGAGAAAAGTGGTGCCCATTCTCACTGAAAAAATCGCTGATTGCCCCGCAATCGGAAACGACATATCCACTGAACTTCCAGTCCTGCCTCAGCCTCTTCTCCAGCAGATCATGGCTGGCGCACGCCGGCGAACCGTTCACGCTGTTGTAAGCGCACATAATCGAATCAGCCTTGGCATCCACCATCGCCATGCGAAACGCAGGCAGATAGGTGTCTTCCACATCGTGCGGCGACGGCTCGATATTCGCCGAGTGCCGCGTTGACTCCGGCCCGCTATGCACTGCATAGTGCTTGGCCGTCGCAATTGTCTTGAAAATCTTCGGATCGTCGCCCTGCAGCCCCCTGATGAAGGCTGCCCCCATCTGCCCCGTCAGGTAGGGATCTTCCCCGTACGTCTCCTGCCCACGCCCCCACCGAGGATCGCGGAAGATATTGATATTCGGCGACCAGAAATCTAGCCTACGATAAATGCTGTGGTCGCCCTCCGCCTGCGCCGCGTTGAACTTAGCACGCGCCTCGGTCGAAATCGTGTCGCCGATCTTCCGCTCGAGATCTGTGTCCCACGTCGCCGCCAGTCCAATCGCCTGCGGAAACACCGTGGCATAACCGGCGCGCGCCACGCCGTGCAGAGCCTCGCTCCACCAGTCATAATCCGGAACCTGCAGCCGCGGAATCGCCGCCGCATGGTTCTGCATCTGCGCGACTTTCTCCTCCAGCGTCATCTTCGAAACCAGGTCAGCAATACGCTTCTCCAGCGGCTGCGACGGATCGAGATAGACAGGCTTATCTGGAGTAGACTGGCAGAAACCATTCGAAGCTGAAGCAAGGACGGCGAGAGTGACGAGCACAACGGCAGAGAAAAGAACCGGACGCATCTTCATAGTTGTCGAAAAACTTCCCGCACCAGTGTACAGATGACAACGAATTAGTAAACCGATTCTCTTATTTCCGCCCGCTGTCATCCTGAGCGGAGCGCGAAGCGCGCAGTCGAAGGATCTGCTTTCTGCTTCGTAAGGTAATACCATTTGCGAAGGTTGGCTTTATTCAGACAAGGAACTCTAGTGCGGATTTCGCTCTTCATCACCTGCTATAACGACACGCTCTTTCCTGACACCGGCAAAAGCGTCGTTCACCTCCTGGAGCGGTTAGGCCATGAAGTAGAGTTCCAACTCGACCAGACCTGCTGCGGCCAGATGCACTACAACACCGGCTACCAGACAGAAGCGATGCCGCTCATGCAGCGCTTCGTCGAGATATTCAAGGATGCCGAAGTCGTCTGCATCCCGTCCTCATCCTGCGTCGCCATGATTCGCGACCACTATCCAAAGATGGCCGAAACCACAGGCGACGCAGCGCTCATCAAGGCAGTCGATGAGTTGCTCCCGCGCGTCTACGAACTGACTGAACTCCTAGTAAACAAGCTCGGCCTCGAAGACGTCAACGCCTATTATCCGCACCGTGTCACTTATCATGCGAGCTGCCATTCGCTGCGCAGCCTGCACCTCAACGATCTGCCACTACGTCTGTTACGAAAAGTGCGGGGCATCGACCTTGTCGAGTTGCAGGGAATCGACCAGTGTTGCGGCTTCGGCGGCACATTCGCCATAAAGAATGTCGATGTCTCTGCTGCCATGCTCTCCGACAAGCTCCGCTGCATCGAAAACACGCGCGCCGAAGTCTGCACCGCAGTCGACAACTCCTGCCTCATGCACATCTTCGGCGGACTGCACCGCCAGCGCACAGGCGTCAAAACCGTGCACCTCGCAGAAATCCTTGCGTCAACAGAGGACGAGACAAGCCAATGAACATCCGCGTAGGAGAAGCAGCCGAAGCGCCATCCTTCCAGAAAGCAGCATTCACGCTGCTCGATGACACACAGCTGCGCAAGAACGTCCGCCACGCCACGGACGTCATCACTGGCAAGCGCGCCATCGTCGTAAAAGAACAGCAGGACTGGCAGCAGCTGCGCTCCACCGCGAGCGCCATCAAGCAAAACACACTCGCCTATCTTGATGAATATCTCCTGAAGTTCGAAGCCGCCTGCACCGCCGCCGGAGGTCACGTGCACTGGGCCTCCGATGCCGACGAGGCCAACCGCATCATCGTTGACCTGGTCAAGCAGTACGGCGGAAAAGAAGTCATCAAGGTCAAGACGATGACCTCTGACGAGATCGGCCTGAACAAAGCATTCGAGGCCAACGGCATCATCCCGCACGAAACCGATCTCGCCGACATGATCGTCCAACTCGGTCACGACAAGCCATCGCACATCGTCGCGCCCGCGCTCCACAAGAACCGCCAGCAGGTGCGAGAAATCTTCATGCGCGAAATGGGCTTGTCTGAACTCACCGACGAACCCCAGGATCTGACCAACGCCGCACGAAGATATCTCCGCGAAAAATTCCTGAAAGTAAAAATCGGCTTCAGCGGAGCCAACTACCTTCTCGCCGACACAGGCGGCGTCTGCGTCGTCGAGTCCGAAGGCAACGGCCGCATGTGCCTCACCCTGCCGGATGTCCTCATCACCCTCGCCGGCATCGAAAAAGTCATCCCCTCGTTTCGTGACCTCGAAGTCTTCCTGCAACTCCTCCCACGCTCCGCCACGGGCGAGCGCATGAATCCCTACAACTCGCTTTGGACAGGTGTACACAAAGGCGACGGCCCGCAGCACTTCCACGTCGTGCTGCTCGACAACGGACGCACCCGAATCCTCGCCGACCCAGAAGCGCGCCAGACGCTGCACTGCATCCGCTGCGGCGCCTGCCTCAACACCTGCCCGGTCTATCGCCAGACCGGCGGCCACGCCTACGGCTCCATCTACTCGGGCCCCATCGGCGCCATTGTTACGCCACAGCTTTTCGACATGCAGCACTCCCAATCGCTACCCTACGCTTCATCGCTTTGCGGAGCCTGCTACGAAGTCTGTCCCGTCAAGATCAACATTCCCGAAGTTCTCATCCACCTGCGAGGCCGCGTCGTACGCGAACAGCAGAGCGGTGCGAACCTCGAAGGCATCGGAATGAAAGCGATGGCGCGCATTTTTTCAAGCGGCCGCCGCTTTGAAGCCGCGCAGCGCCTCGGCCACATCGGTCAATGGCCCTTCGTTTCCGGAGGATGGGTCAAGCATCTACCCGGCATGCTCGGCAACTGGACTGCTGTGCGGGACATGCGCCCGCTACCAAAACAGTCCTTCCGCAGTTGGTGGCGCGAGCACGAAAAAGCAAAAAAAAAGGAGAATGCGGATGCCTGAAGCTATGACCTCACGCGAAGCCATCCTCAACCGCATCCGTACGGCGAACACGACTGCGAAAACAACCGCTCACGCAGCGGAATCTCAGACGATCGACCGCGCTTACCAGCAAGTCACCACGCTCGACCGCGAAACAATCCTGAAGATTTTTCTCGACCACTTGCACGAATACGATGCGCACGTTTTGGAGGCAAAGCCAGATACGCTCGCCGCCACCATCGCCGAAGTTCTGAAGTCCAACAACCAGAAATCCGTCATCGTAGCAAACAATTTCCCGGAAGAAAATCTACCCGCGGGCTTCATGTGGCAGCGCGAATCCCAAAGCACAAAGGACCAGCTCAACATAGCAGCAGGCGCCATCTCCGGCTGCGAAGTAGCGATCGCACACACCGGAACCATCATCCTCAGGAGCGCGCGTCAGTTGACACTCCTGCCCGACCGCTTCCTCTGTATCGTCTACGAACATCAAATCGTCGACACAGTTCCCGAAGCCATCGCCCGGCTGGAGCAGTACAAGACAGAGCCGCTCACCTTCGTCTCCGGCCCGTCAGCAACGGCAGACATAGAAATGACGCGCATCCGCGGCGTCCACGGCCCTCGTTTTTTAGATGTGATTGTGGTCAGAGATTAAGCTGCCTGCCGAACGCGATACCCGCGAACGGCAAAATACAGCACAAACAGGTAGCAGACAAGAGGCACAAAGAACGCCATCTGAATATTCGAAGCATCCGAGATGCGCCCCATCAGGGCAGGGAAGACGGCGCCGCCCAGAATCGCCATCACCACCAGCGATGAGCCGCGCTTCGTGTAAGGCCCCAAGTGTCGAATACTCAGCGCAAAGATCGTCGGAAACATGATCGAGTGAAAGAACCCCAGCAGAACAATCCCCGCCAGCGCCGGCGTGCCAGTAGTAAAGATCACCAGCACAACTGACGCGACGCACCCAACAGCAAAGGCGGCGAGCATATGCGCAGGCTGAATCTTTTTCATCAGCGCTGATCCGGCAAAACGCCCGATCATAAACCCAAGCAGATGCAGCTTCAGATAATTCGCTGCCTGCGTGTCCAGCGTCCCAGGATGCGTATGCTGCACAAAGCGAATCACAAAACTCGCAACGCCCACCTGCGCACCGATATAGAAAAATTGTGCGGCCACACCCTTCAGCAAATGCGGAAACGCCAGAATTCCAGAGAGCCGCGGCGATTCTTCCTCCGCCTCTTCCTCCTCAATCACCGGCAGCTTGGCGAAATAGATGATCAGCGCCATCACCGCAAAAATGCCGACCATCACCAGATACGGCCCGCGCACCACATCCGATTCCGACCCCGCAGGCGCAGCATGTGCTCGCGAAAGAATGAACATCGATCCCAGAATCGGGGTTACCACCGCGCCCACTGCATTAAACGACTGCGCGACATTCAACCGCTGTTCCGAAGTCTGCGGCGGCCCCAGAAACGTCACATAGGGATTCGCCGATACCTCTAGAAATGACTGCCCGCAAGCCATCACAAAGAGCCCAAGCAAAAATACGGCGTACATGCGAACAGACGCTGCCGGAATAAACAGAAACGCGCCGCACGCACAGATCAGCAACCCGCAAACGATCCCGCGTTGATAACCAATCTTCTCCATCAATCGACCGGCAGGCCAGGCCGCAATAAAATACCCGCCAAAAAACGCCACCTGCACAAACGAAGACTCGAAATCCGTCAGGTGAAACGCGCCCTTTAGATGCGGAATAAGAATGTCATTCAGGTTGACGCCAACCGCCCACAGAAAAAACAAGCTGGTAATCAGCATCAGCGGCAGAATATAGCGCCGCTCAGTAAGGGGTCCGCCTGTCTGTGGTGCCGACGTAGAGGAAATGCGGGTGACTGCCATAGATACAGCTACTCTCCGGCGGTCACGGGATTCACCAGCATCCCCAGTCCGCTGACCTCGATCGTAATTGTCTCGCCCGCCTTCAGCCAGCGCTGCGGATTACGACCCAGGCCCACGCCCGCAGGCGTGCCCGTACTGATAATATCCCCTGCCTGCAATGGCGTAATCGAAGAAATGTACGCAATCAAATCGGGCAGTTTGAAAATCAGCTCACGCGTATTCGAGTGCTGCAGCACTTCACCATCGATCGAGAGCTTCACATCCAGCGCATGCGGATCGACAATCTCATCCTTCGTCACAACCGCAGGCCCAAGCGGAGCGAAGGTATTGAAGCTCTTTCCCAGCGTCCACTGTGAAGTCGCCAGCTGCACATCGCGGGCGCTCACATCGTTTAGAATCGTGTAGCCAAAGACGTGCTCCTGCCAGTCATCGCGGGCAATGCGGCTACCCCCTTTGCCAATTACGCAGGCAAACTCGGCCTCGTAATCCGGCTGTGATGAAATCGACGGCAGCTCAATCGCCGCACCTGGCCCAACCAGTGCCGACGCCAGTTTCAGAAACACCGTAGGAACCTTCGGAATCTCCATCTTCGATTCCACAGCATGATCGCGATAGTTCAGCCCAACGCAGAAAATGCGCGGAGGGTCAGGTAGCGGAGCAAGCAGTTTCACGGTGTCCAATGGCGTCCGCACATCGGAAATCAGCGACTGCGCGGCACTCAGCGCTTCATCGCCGCCATGAATCACCGATAGCACGCCACGAAAGCGCGACGAAATATCAACAATCGAGCCATCAACCAATACCCCGGCCCGCGCAACGCCGTCTCCGGCAGAAAACGTAACAAACTTCATTCATTTCTCCAAAAGCGTCCATCCGGATAGCTGTAGTCATGCAGCGTATCCGGGTAAATCTCCGCGCTGTAACCCGGCTTATGCGGAAGCATATAGTGCGCATTGCGAATCTTCACCGGATCGACAAAATGTTCATGCAGATGATCGACAAACTCCGTAACGCGATTCTCAAGTGTTGTCGAAACCCGTAAAAAATCAAACGCAGACAGGTGCTGCACATACTCGCACAGCCCAACACCGCCAGCATGCGGACACACCGGGATATTGAACTTCGCCGCCATCAGAATCACCGCAAGATTCTCGTTCACGCCCGCAAGACGGCAGCTGTCAATCTGGCAAACATCAATCGCATTGGCCTGCATCAACTGTTTGAACATCACTCGGTTGTGGCAATGCTCGCCGGTCGCGATCCGCACATTCGGAACCTCTTTCCGAATGCGCGCATGTCCAAGAATGTCATCCGGACTTGTCGGCTCTTCCATCCACCACGGATCGACCTCAGCCAGCCTCTTCGTGCAATCGATCGCCTCGCCAACATCCCATTTCTGATTGGCATCCATCATCAGCTTGTTGTCGTAACCAATCGTATTCCGCAGCAGCCGCGCGCGCCGCAAATCATCGTCCGGCTTCCCGCCGACCTTCAATTTGAAATGCGTCCAGCCCTCCGCCAACCCCTCGCTGGCAAGCCGCACAATCTTCTCGTCGCTGTAACCAAACCATCCTGCGGATGTCGTGTACGCCGGATAACCCGTCTCCTGCAACTGCTTGAGCCGCGTATCCATGCAGTTTTTGCGCTCATGTAGAAGCGCGAGCGCCTCTTCGCGAGTCAGCGCATCGGTGATGTACCGAAAATCAATGGCGCGAACAATCTCCTCCGTGCTCATGTCGGCCAGTAGCTTCCACAGCGGCTTGCCTTCCACCCGCGCATACAGGTCCCATACTGCATTGATCAGCGCGCCAGTCGCCAGATGGATCACGCCCTTCTCCGGCCCGAGCCAGCGAAACTGGCTGTCCGAAGTCAGCAGGCGATAGAACTCGCCAAGATCGTCCGTGATCGAAGAAAGCGTCCGCCCCACCGCAAAGCGTGAAAGATATTTGAGCGCCTCAACGCACAGCTCCGTGCCGCGCCCCAGCGTGAACGTCAGGCCATACCCGTTCGGCCCATTCTCCGTTTCAAGAATGCAGTACGCAGCCGAGTAGTCCGGATCCACGTTCACAGCATCCGAACCAATGTGCTCCCGCGAAGTAGGGAAGCGCAGATCAATCACATGCGCGTGTCTAATCTTCAAATCGCTCAATCGGAATCATTCTCCTTTCGCCTGCTCAGGCGGCCGTCCATCCGCCGTCAATCGCAAGCAATGAACCAGTCATGAATTCCGCTTCCTCGGAACACACATAGCGAATCAGTGATGCAATTTCTTCTGGCTTGCCCACACGCCCAATCGGCTGGCGCGCATTCAGCTCAGCGCGAATCTTTTCCTTCTCATGCGCGTGATATTTGTCGAGATACCCCTCCACAAACGGCGTTTGCACTGTCCCCGGACAGATGCAGTTCACCCGCAATTCCTTCGGATACTCAACCGCCAGCTGCCGCGACATCGCCAGTACCGCGCCCTTCGTCGTGCAGTAGGCAAAGCGCTGCTTGATGCCCACCTGCCCCGCCACCGACCCGATATTCACAATCGATCCGCGAACTTTCAACAAGAGGGAAAGAAACGCACGCGTCACCAGATAAACCGACTTCACATTCACCGTCATCATGCGGTCAAAATCATCGGGCTCGACATGAGCAATATCGCCGACATGCGCGATCCCTGCGTTATTCACCAGAATATCCAGCCGCTCAAGCTGCCCCGCAACAGCATCAATCGACTCAACATTCGTCACATCCATGCGCACAGCCTTCGCATTCGGCAGTGTCGCCGCCAGCGCCTCCGCAGTATCCAGATTAATGTCCGCTACAATCACCGACGCCCCGGCGCGTGCAAGCTCCTTGCATGTAGCTTCGCCAATGCCGCTCGCGCCACCCGTAACCAGCGCTACTTTCCCGTCAAGCCGAAACGCGTCCCCACTACTCATCGAAAAGCAATCCTCTGCGCATCAATACGCGCCTGTCCTTTAGCAAGAATCTCAGCCGACGGAGTCGTCGAATGCAGAGCCTCCATGGCAACGTCGTTCAGAATCTCCGCAAATGCCGGCAGATTCCGGCTGCGCGGCAGCTTGCGCGCGCCCAGCGAAATCTCCTCGATCTTCGCGTAAGCCGGAATCTCCTTCTGCACTTCAGCATTCCGCCAGGTCGAAAGGTGCACGCCGACTGTACCGTGCTTCACAATGCCCAGATCCATTTCTGGCGCCGTCACGAAATGGATAAAGTCATAAGCGGCCTGCTTATTCTTCGATCCCGTCCCAATGCCAAGATTCCAGAAGACGGAAAGAGAAGCCGGAGGCTTGCCCTCATCCGACGGAATCGGTGCAATCGCAATCTTCCCGCGCAGCGGCGATCCTGGCCGGTCGCAGCGCGCAGCAAAACCAAACCAGTTCACCATCATCGTAATCGCACCAGATAGAACCACATCCCCCGACCGCGTCGAATCAAAATCCTCCGCCCCCGGATAACACATCGAGACATCGTGAATCGTATTCCGATAAAAATCCAGTGCCGCCACGGCCTCAGGCGTATTCAGAACGGCATTGCCGTCTTTATCTTCAAACTCGCCGCCACGGCTCCAGAGCTGCAGCGCAAAGTCGTAAAGCGTATTGTGTCCATCTGGGAAAGCAGCAAACAAAGTGCCGTAGAGACTCTCAGCAGGCCGCGTAAAAAAGCGAGCCATATCCCCGAACTGCTTCCAGTTCGTAGGCGGCTTCAATTCGTAACCATATTGATTACGAAATTTCTCCTGCTCGCCGGCATCCTCAAAAAGATCCTTCCGATAGATCAAGCACTCCGGTCCATCATGCCAGGGCAGCGTATAAAGCTTTTCGCCAAATACCAACGGGTCAACAATCGACCGCGCCCACCCCTGCGGCCATCCGGCCACCGGCTTTGCCTGCATGTAGGGACTCAGTTCCTCAACCACGCCCTCATCCACAGCCTCGGCGAGCCAGTCCGTGCTGATATATCCAATGTCCCACGTACCATTGCGCAGGCCGTTCTTCTCGAACATATCGCCATGCAGCTTGTGCAGGGCCAGCGGAACAGCCTCAAACTCTACCTCAGGATGCTTCTCCCGGTAAATCTCGATCTGCTCAGCAAGCGCATTTTCAAAGTCGGTAAATTCGCGAACCGCGATGCGCAAAAGTGTACTCGACATAGTTACCTATTCAGAGGAACCCCATCCCGCTCGTTTGAAATATATGCAGCCTCAACCGTGCGCATCGTGTCGATCGCAGCTTCCACGCTCGTCGGCAGCGTCGGCGCATCGCCCGTCACATACGCCTGCAGCGATCCCATTGAGCCGATAAACGCATCCGGAAACCAGCTACCCTCTGTCGGCAGTGTCTGCCAATCTTCATCCGGCTTCGCCAGGCTCAGCGTATCCGGCCGCCCATGCGGATAGTCCAGGTTCACGCCCATCACCGCATGCAGAGCGCCTTCCGTGCCTTCCCATTGCGCATAGCTGTGTTGCGAGTTCTTGAATTTGTGCCCATGGTTCGTGGTGATATACACGCGCTTCCATTCGCCATAGTCCAGCGTAATCACGCTCTTCGTTGCAGCCAGCGTCGGCGTCTTCGGATTGCGCACCGTCTTCGCCAGCACCCGCTCCGGATTTCCGAACCATGAACGCACCAGATCGACATAGTGAATGCTGTGATAAAGAATTTCGAGTCGTGGTGCTGTTGCCAGAAAGCTCCATAGCTCCCAGGGCATAAACACATTCACCCTGACTTCCATGTCATGCAACTCACCCAGCAGCCCGGCATCGGTGATGCGCCGCGCCGCCAGCATCACCGGCGCATAGCGCAACTGGAAATTCACCGCAGCCGTCATGCCCTTCCTGCGGCAAATCGCCAGAATCTCCTCAGCCTCGGCGAGCGTATTCCCCATCGGCTTCTGAATCAGCGCAGCCGACCCATCCGGCAGCCGCGGTAACACATCCAGAATCGCCCCCGCCGGCACCGCCACATCAAAGACGCTGTTCTTCGGCGATTTCGCAATCGCCTCGTCCAGCGAAGTTGTGGCCAGCGGAACCGAAAACTTCGCCGCCAGAGTCGCGGCCCGTTCCGAATTCGCATCCACCAGTGCCGCCATCGGAAATCCGGCCTTTGTGTAAGCCGGAAGATGTGCATCATGCACAATACCGCCAGACCCTACAACAATGATGGAAAGTGGTTCCTTCGGCAGAGGCGGCTTCGCCTCGCGGAGTGCCTGCTCAATTCGCGTTTGAAAATCCATGCTCACAAAAAGAAGGGAACTGCTTTAGGTTCAATATATAAAATTATTGATTCGTCAATAAAATACACCCTCAGGTGCTGAAAGCGCTACCGGAATTCGTTACTCGCCCACCGGCGAAATCTTAAAGCTGTAGGCATAATCCCCGAGAGCCTGTCCCGGCAGTTCCAGATGCAGCCCATCACTCTGTTGCGTGAAATGCACTGCCCCACTCGACCCTAGGAGCGAAACTGACTTCACCTTCATCCCGCTGCCATCTCCCAGAGAATGAATCACCAGCTTCCCGTCCGAAGGCCAGCCCAGCGCAATCGCATACAGGGTCTCGCCCTTGGTCGTAAACCGAAAATCCTGCGCCGTGTAAGGCTTCGTCTCCGCATCGTTAAACGACCCGGCCACCACCTTCGTCGGACCCTCGCCATATAAGGTCCACGGCCGTGTCCCGTAAATGGCCTCGCCATTCACCTTCAGCCACGCGCCCATGTGCTTCAAAATCGACTGCGCCTCATCCGGAATCGTCCCGTCCGACTTCGGCCCGATATTCAACAGCAGATTCCCGTTCTTGCTGACAATATCAATCAGCTGCCACACAATGCTCTCCGGCGTCTTGTACGTATCGCCCTTGATGTATCCCCACGACTGCTGGCTCACGGAAGTATCCGTCTGCCAGTGCTGTGGGCGAATCTTATCCAGTTGCCCGCGCTCAATATCCAGTACCGTCGTCCCATCGGGAAACGCATCGTTCTTCCGGAAGAGCACTACCTGCTTCCCGGCCTTCGCCGCCTGGTTGTAATAGAACGCCGCAAACCGCTGCAGGTAAGGCTGGAAAGTGTCCTGCTCTACCCACCAGTCGAAATACATCAGTTCTGGATGATACCGCTCCACAATCTCGCCGCTGCGAGCCAGCCAGTCATTCAGATACGCCGTGTCAGGATGCCCCTTGCCATCCTTGTCAGGATCAACTCCCACATGCGCCGGCCCGTACAACGACGCATACTTCGGGTCCTGCACGTCCGACGGAAACGCCCGTCCGTCATTCATGAACCAGTAGTGCTCCGCCCGGTGCGACGAGGCCCCAAAATGAATCCCCTCAGCCAGAATCTCCGTCCGCAGGTCGCCAATAATGTCCTGCTTCGGCCCCATCTTCGCCGCGCACCAGTCGCTCAGGTCCGACTTGTACATCTGGAAGCCGTCATGATGCTCCGCCACCGGAATCACATACTTCGCGCCCGACTCCTTAAACAGCGCCGCCCACGCCTTTGCGCTAAAATTCTGCGCTTTAAATTCTGGAATGAAATCCTTGTACCCGAACTTGGTCTGCGGCCCGTATCTCTCCACCTGGTGCTTGAAATCCGGCGTGCCCTGCCGGTACGAGTTCCGCGGATACCACTCGCTGCCAAAGGCCGGAACCGAATACACGCCCCAGTGAATAAAAATCCCGAACTTTGCATCCTGGTACCAGTCCGGAATCTTGTACCCCTTCAGCGAATCCCAGTTCGGTTGAAAGGGCCCCTCATGCGCGTCCTTGTCTACAGTGGCCAGCACCGCCGCGCGCTGCTTGTCATATTTCGCCACCGATTTCTGCCAGACCAGATCGTCCGCATTCGGCTCCTGTGCCACCGCCGTCAATCCAGCACCCAGTACCACTCCCCAGACAAGAACCGGCAAGCAGCGTGCTGCTCTCAAATTTCACCCCTCCGCTCAAGGCGCAATTCCAAACCATACTTTTATACGCTAAAAGATGTTTTAACGGGCAATACTAATTGGTGGTACTGTCATTTATCACAGGCAGTTTACAATCACTGCAATCCCCGACAAAAACAATACGCGGGACACACACATTGAAGACAGCAAAAAGACGCTACCCAACCCCGGCCCTCGAAAAAGGCCTCGACATCCTTGAACTTTTCGCGCACGAGCCATCCGGCCTGACTAAGAGCGATGTCGCCCGCCGCCTCAACCGCACCGTCTCGGAAATCTTCCGCATGCTGCTCTGCCTCGAAGAGCGAGGCTATATCAGCCGAGCCGATGACGACGACCGCTTCACTCTGAGCCTCAAAATCTTTCGCATGGCGCTCGAATACCCGCCGACGAAGCGCCTGGTCTCCGAGGCCCTGCCCATCATGCAGGATATGGTGCACGATCTGAAGCAGTCCTGCCATCTGGGAGTCCTCGAGGGCGGCCACGTCGTCATCATCGCCCAGGCCGATTCGCCCGTCAGCCCCGGTTTCTATGTCAAAGCCGGCTCCATCGTCGACCTTATGCATGCCGCCACCGGCCACGTCATCCTCGCGCACATCCCGCAGGAGCAACGCACTCGCGCCGTCGAACTCTGGCAGCACCAGACCGGCAACCGCGTTCCCAAAGATTTAGAGGAGCATCTCGAAAAAATTCGCGAGCAGGGATACGAAGAGCGCGACAGCTACCAGATCCGAGGCGTCATCAACATCACCTACCCAGTGCTCGACGAGAGCGGCAACGCCGTAGCTGCCCTCACAGTCCCATATCTGGCCCGCCTCGAAGACCCAACCACGCCAAAAACAGTGCGAGCCGCCCTCCGTGAAGCCAGCCTCAAACTAACCGAAGCGGTAGGCGGCCTCCATCACCACGGAGCAGCACAAACAGAAAAAAAACCAGCAAAGAAACCGCGCGCGCCGCAGGCCGTTCCTTTATAGATGTCATCCTGAGCGAATCACCGAAGGTGCGTAGTCGAAGGACCCGCACGAACTACGTTCGTGCGAAGCCTTGCGGAAGCAAGGCCTACTTTTACCAAGCAGCAGCAAGAAAAAGGGTGCCCCATCCTATCGCGCAGTTTGCGATAGGATGGGAGACTACAAACTTCCATCAATCACTTCAAGATTAAGCGCGAAAGCGGGTGCCCCGGGTTCGCGAGTCTTTTAGGATGGCCAACCCTGCAGGGTCCTAGGCGAGCAATCTACTCATCCCGCAAAGCCACAACCGGTTCCACCGAAGAAGCTCTCCGCGCAGGAAAGAAAGCCGCCACCAACCCAACCCCAATCAAAGCAAGAGTCAACCCAAGAATCCGCGCCGCGTCTCTATCCAAATGCAAGGCCACCACGGAGCTGATGTATTTCTGAGCAACAGTCGTAAGCAGCAACCCAATGACGACGCCACCGCCAAGCATCCAACCCACGCGCCGATAAATCCCCTGCAGAATCCGCCCACGCGAAGCCCCCAGCGCCATCCTCACGCCAATATCTCGCGTTGAAAGCTCAACCTCGTGGCTGATCAACCCATACAGCCCAACAACCGCCAGCAGCACTGCCAGAGCCGCAAACGTCCCAAAGAGCCAGTTCTCCAGCCGCTCAAAAATCAGCGTGTCCGCAATCACACTCCGCATTGTCTCTGGAGCGCGAAATGGCAGCGTCGGGTCTACATCATGAAACGCGCCGCGTAGGCTGGGAATAATGCTCTCCGGATCGACATGGGTCGAAACCACCAGCTGTAGACTTCCCAGATAATCCAGACTGTCTTTCTGCTTCACCTGCGAAATCGGGAAATCCATCTCCGCCAGCGGCGGCTCATAAATGTTCTGCCGAACATTCTTCACCACTCCCACAATCGTCGTGTTCGGCGTTTTATCATCGCCATCGCTGAGCTGCATGCCGATCGGGTCTCGCCCCTGTGGAACAAACTTCTTCACAAACGCTTCGTTCACCACTGTTACCGGACGCGAAGTCGGCGTGTCCAAACTCGAATCAAGGAGGCGCCCCTTCACCAGCCGGTCCCGGAACACCGCATAGTATCCCTGCGACACCATCCGAAACTCCGCCAGCTGCTCCACGTTTGGCGGAGCAGGCGGCGTTCCCACCAGGTGCACATCTGAGTTCCATCCCCAGTTCTGAACCGGCAGAAGCTGAATCGTTCCAACCGCGCTGACTCCGGGAATCGCCTGCACCTTATCGATCAGCGGCTGATAAAAATCGGCGACCACGTTGCGCCCCTGGTAGCGCCCCGGCGATAAATCAATCTCTGCCGTAAGAATGTAGTCCGGCGCAAAGCCAAGTTCCGTGTTTCGCAACCCGCCCAGCATGTGCATCAGCAACCCTGAAACAACCAGCAGCGCCAGCGCCAGTGCCACCTGCGTAATCACAAACGCCGCCCGCAGCCGATGCTGACCGCGCGACGTGCCCGAACTGCCTCCGCTTCGCAGCGCCGTCGTCGGAGAAGTCCCCGACAGCCGCACCGCCGGAGCAAGCGCCGCGATAATTGTAACCATCACAGCGACAAATAGCGCAGCCAGCAGGACTGGCACATTCAAATCCACCTCAGTGCCTCGGGCCAGTGCAGAAATCAGCAGCATGCGAATCACCCGAAGCAGTCCATAAGCCAGTATCACGCCCGCCGCCGCTCCGCACACGCCAAACAACAACGCCTCCGTCAGCACCTGCCGCACAATGCGCCCGCGAGCTGCGCCCACCGCCGCGCGCAGCGCCACTTCGCGCTCCCGCTTCACCCCGCGCGCGAGCAGCAGCCCGGCGACATTCACGCAGCCAATCGCCAACAGCGCTAGCACGGCATACAGCAGCAGCCGCAGCGAGTCGCTTGTCTTGCCCAGAATCGAAGTCCCCAGGTCAACCAGTTCCATTGAACGGCCCTTCGTATCCGGATACGTCCGTCCCAGGTCCGTCAGCACGCCCGTCATATCGGTCTGCGCCTGCTTCAGCAGTATGCCCTGCTTCAACCGGGCCACCGTCTGCAGCCAGTGGTTCCCGCGCTTTTCACGCAGCCCGCGAATCATATGCAGCGGCGTATACACGGCATCTACGCGGCTGATCGGGAACCGGAACCCCGCGGGCATCACCCCAATAATTGTGTAAGGACGCCCATCCAGCTTCACTTTCTGACCAATCACGCTGTTCTGCGCGCCAAAAAACTGCTGCCAGACCTCATAGCTCAGAACGACAACGTCATTCTTGCCGTCATTGTCTTCTCCTGGCGCGAACGTGCGCCCCAGGATCGGGCTCACGCCAAACGCATCAAAGAAATTGTCCGTCCCCTGCACGGCGTGGAGAGCAATCGGCCCCGCCGGTCCTTCAAAGTTCACGTCCCCGTATGAGTTGTACCCGGCCAGCGTTGAAAAGCTGTGGTTCATCCTCCGCCAGTCCAGATACTCCGGGAACGAAGCCGGCTGCGTATATCCCTGCGGCGAGCGCGGATGCAGCGCCACAATGCTCCCCGGCTCGTGATACGGCAACGGCCGGATCAGCATCGCATACAACACGCTGAAAACCGCCGCCGTAATCCCGATGCTCAAAGCCAGTGTAGCGATCACCGTAGCGCCAAACCCCGGCGACCTGCGCAACTGCCGCACCGCATAACGAAGATCCTGCAGGAACGATTGCATAGGAAAGCCTCTTGTCCGGAAATGGGCAACTAGACTGCCATTCGTCTCCCAATCATCAACAATGCAGAATGAATAAGATACCTGATCTCACGCCACACGCTCTAAGCTCGAAAACGCCCACTTTCATAACAACAGCGTTCACAATCGGACACCAGAACCCGGGTAAAGGTCCCTAAGAGTTTTCTCTCTTCAGGCCGAAAAGAAGAAGGAGAGCTAGACAATCTAGGTAATCTGAATAGTCGATTACGAAATAGCGCCTCACTGAAACCAATTTGGGATAGCTGGCCGCGCCAACCGGATGTACAGTTCAATCATTGAGTAGCACTTGGGGGAGGGCTACTGAATTGCCAACGCCTGTGGATTAACATTCCACAGGCGTTTTGCATTGCAGGCAAAGTCCCGACGCCGCCCGTCACCTGCACACCGCAGCTCATCCCAACCACCTCGCATATTCCTGCGCCACCCACTACACTCAGCCTTCACTTGATTCACACATCGACGATGAAACCAGCAAGCCAGCAAGTTCGCATACTTCTGCCCATCCTGCTCTCCTGCGCTTTGGCCCACGCGCAAGATACCCCTATGTTCCGTAACGATCTCGCCCACTCCGGCATCTACGCCTCCGCCGGAGCACCCAGCCTCAAAGGCGTCAAATGGGGCTTCCACACCCACGGCGAAGTCATCTCCTCACCCGCCATCGTAGGCGGCGTCGTGTATGTCGGCAGCAACGACGGCAGCCTCTACGCCATCGATCAGCAGAGTGGCACACAAAAGTGGAAGTTCCCAACAGCAGCCCGCATCACCTCATCCCCCGCCGTCGCGAATGGCCTCGTCTACTTCACTAGCTACGACGGCAATTTCTACGCCGTCGACACCGCCACCGGAAAGCAACGCTGGAAGGTCCGCAATGCCGGCGAGCGCCGCTACGCCGCAACCCACCTGCACGGCTCCGTCCCCGAAGACGAGACCATGCCGGATCCGTTCGACTTCTACCTCTCATCACCGGCTATCTGGAATAGTGCCGTCTACTTCGGCAGCGGCGACGGAAATATCTACGCACTCGACGCCGCGACTGGCGCCATCAAGTGGAAGTTCAAGACCGGAGACGTAGTCCACGCCTCACCCGCCATCGTAGACGGCAAGCTCTACATCGGTAGTTGGGACAGCTATTTCTATGCCCTCGACGCCGCCACAGGAAAAGAACTCTGGCGCTTCAAAACCGGAGAAGACCCCAACATCCACAACCAGGTCGGCATACAGTCCTCAGCCACCGTGGCCAACGGAATCGTCTACTTCGGCTGCCGCGACTCAAAGTTCTACGCCGTCGACGCCGCGACAGGACAGAAGCGCTGGAGCTTCGACAACAAAGGATCGTGGGTCATCACATCGCCCGTCGTCAAGGAAGGCAAAGTCTACTTCGCCACGTCTGACACCGCGCTTCTGCACATCCTCGACGCGCAGACTGGAGCGCCCATCGACGAGCTCAAATTCCACTGGCCCATCTTTGGCTCGCCTGCCATCGCCGCCAACACTCTCTACCTCGCCGGACAGGATGGCAAACTCATCGCCATCGACCTCACTACCAGAAAACCCATCGCAGTCTTCGAGTCCGAAGCCTCGCGCCAGAACCTTCCCGGGCTCTCAAAGCCCGACGGCGCCCCCAACTACGAAGCCGCCTTTACCTCGAATTTCTATGACGACCTCTTCGTAGGCATCAGCAAGCTGCACACCGTAGGAACGATCCTTTCCTCGCCCGTCATCTCCGGCAACGTCGTCTACATAGGCACGGCCGACGGCAAACTCTACGCCATCGAATAAATGAAAGCTTCTACTCAGTTCGCAGAGCCTGCGCCGGATCAGTCGAAGCCGCTCGTCGCGCCGGAATCAGCCCGGCAACACAGGCCGCCAGAGCGAGCGTGAGGACTGCCCCCGCGAGCACCCTCGCATCCACGCTCGTGATCTCGTAAAGCTGCGACTTCACGAACCGCACGCAAACCAGCGCCACAGGAACCCCGATAGCCAACCCCAGCGCCGTCTGGATCACCGCCGCGCGCATGATCATGGCAATCACTCCGCCGCGCTCCGCGCCCAGCGCCATGCGAATCCCGATCTCGCTCGTCCGCCGCACAACCGTATATGCGGTCACGCCGTAAAGTCCAACCGCCGCCAGCAACAGAGCCAGTGCGCCAAACAGCATCGTCAACCGGGCCAGCAGCCGTTCTTCGGTAAACCGGTCGGCAATCTGCGCGTCGAAAGTTTGAAACTTCACCACCGTCAGGTTTGGATTAATCGCCGCCAGCGCCTGTCGCGCCAGCGCCTCCAGGTCGCTCATCGGTCGATCAGTCTCAAGCACAATCGCGCCCACATACATGTTCTCGTCCTTATCGATCGGCTGCTTGGACCCCAGAGGCCTCTGCCCCAACGGAACGAAGTACATCAGGTGATCCTTCCAGCGAACATTCGTGTAGGCCGTATCTTCCACCACGCCCACAATCTCGTACTCGCTGGCAGACTCTGAGCTGCCCCCAAAGTGCTGCCCAATCGGGTTCTCGCCCGGCGCGAACAGCTTGCGCACAAACGTCTGGTTCACCACGGCCACCGGCCGCGTGGCCGAAGTGTCCTGCGCCATGATTCCTCGCCCCATCACCAGACGCGTTCCCACCGAATCGAAATAATCGGCATTCACTTTGATGTATGAGGCCCACGTCCCACCTACATGCGGCTTGCCCGCTACTGTCACGCCCCAGCCGTTGTTGTTGTCCTCCATCGGCGTATACGAAGTGATGCCGACTTTCTTCACGCCCGGAATCGCATGGAACCGGTCCTCCATCGTCCGGTACAGCGCCTCTACCTGCGTCTGCGCATAACCCGCGGCCTGCGGATTGAAGTGGACAATATAGCGGTTCTTCGTGTCCAGTTTCATGTCCATGCTCTGGAGCTTGTTCAGGCTCTGCGAAAACAATCCTGCGCCTACCAGCAGCACCAGCGACAGCGCAGCCTGCCCCACCACTAGCGCGCGCTGCAGTAATGAAGCCCCCGTGCTCGTCGTCCGCGTCCCGCTCCGCAGCGCTTCTACCGGATCACTCTGAGCCGCAATCCATGCCGGAGCCACGCCAAACAGCACTCCTGTCACCAGTGACAATCCAAACGCAAACCCCAGCACCTCCAGGGACGGGCTCGCATGGATCGGAACATTCTGGTTCCCCGGAAACGCCAGCATCAGCAGCATCCGCGTCCCCGCATACGCCACCAGCAGCCCCATAAGCCCGCTCAACACCGCCAGCACCACGCTCTCCGTCAGCAGTTGCCGGATAATCCTGCCTCGCGCCGCGCCCAGCGCCGTCCGCACGCACATCTCGGCTTTCCGTGCCATGCCGCGCACCAGCAGCAGGTTGGCAATATTCGCGCACGCAATCAGCAGCACTGCTCCTGCTATCCACGTCAACAGATGCAGGTGCGAAGCATATTCTTCCTGCATCCACTGAATCCCACCGCCGGCCGGCGTCAGCACAAGGTGTGCTTTCGCGATCAGCTCGTCATGATGTGGACCCGAAAACGGCTCGCTCGGCACAAAGATCTGACGTAGCAGCCCGCTCAGCTTCGCCTGCAGCGGACCCAGTTGCACGCCCGGCTTCACCCGGCCCACGATATAGAGCCAGTTCTGATTCGGGTCATGCACATAGGCAACATTCGCCAGCACCGGCATCGTCTCAATCGGCAGATAGAAATCCGGCGGAGTGCTCACCAGTCGGTCGCCGAAGTATCCCGCAGGTGCAATCCCGGCAATCGTCACTGGTTTCGTATTGATGTAGAACGTGCTGCCAACAATCGCGGGATCGCCCGAATAATCGGTCTTCCACTTCTCGTAGCTCATCACCGCAACCATCGGCGCGCCCTGAACGTTGTCCGCATCGGTAAGGAGCCTGCCCGCATACGGATTCAGGCCAAATGTCCGGAAGTAGTTGCCCGAGACAAACTCACCCATCACGGACCGCGCCAACTCACCATTCCCGTCGCGCCGCGCAGTCACGGGCCGGAAAGTGAAGCCCGCCTGGATTGCCGCCAGCTCCTCAAATTCCGGCGCATTCTTTTTCAACTGCTCATATGTATTGGTCGAGAAGAGCGTGTAGTCCCCGTTGTCATTCGTTCCGTAGCCGACGCAGCAATCGTCGTTGTCGCCCAGCCGCACCAGCGTCTTGGGATCGGTCACCGGCAGGTTCTTCAGCAGCACCGCATTCACCAGCGTAAAAATCGCGGCATTCGCCCCAATGCCCAACGCAAGCGTCAGCACGGCGGTAAGTGTGAATGCAGGTGACTTGCGCAACTGCCGCAGCGCATAGCGAACATCGTGGACCAGATTCGCAATCATCATGACTCCGTTCGTAACTCCGGGCCGCAAAACACACAAGACCCTGCCCCACACAAAGCACGTAGCCGTCCAGGATCTTCAGCAGGGTCCCTCTAATATTTTCTGTTACATGCGGTAACACATGTCAGAGCACACTGTCCGGAAATAGACTTCTGCTGTCCACGACCGGACAATCCGGGATAACTATAGACGGCTTGTTTTCCACTCGCAGACGATCTCCTTAAGCTGGCGGCGCCGTAAGAACACAGAAATAAGCCGCAATGGAGAGGGCCTTCGGGCCCGGGATTGTCCAACCGATCCCCCGCAAACACGAAGAGAGCTACATTAACCTTGTCAAGCCCCTCTAAATGAGATTCCCAGCTTAAATTATTGATAATTAACAACATAAACATAGCCGAGCTTTGGCGTACTATTCCACGAAAGTTGCTATCATAGAAAATGGAAGCTCTCTCAGTACGAAGAAATGCCTGCTTAAAAAGCGGCATTTGCATTTAATACCTAGAAATACGGTAAGTACTTTATTTGGAATAATTTACCAATATAAGGGAAGGGGGACCTACCGGCGAGGCAGATACTTCAACACTTCACCAGGTTCAGGACGAACCCGGAAATCAGCATAGGCCTCGGCAAAGAGCACCGTCCCATCCTGCGCGATCACATAGGTAGCAGGGAGGGGAAGCATCCAGCTCTCATCCCCGTTCATAAAGGGAATGTTCACCAGAATGCTGCGGTAATAGTTCTGGTGGAACGGAGGAACCTTGTAAGCCAGCCCGAACAACTGCGCGACATCGCAACGCGGATCATGGAGTAAAGGGAAGGGAATCCCATGCTGTCCCGCGGTAAAGTCGCTCTGCCGCGCCATCTGCGGAGAAATCCCGACCAGCAGCGCTCCGCGCTCACGAACCACGGAATGAAGATCGCGCCAGGCCTCCAGTTCCGTCATGCAGTAAGGACACCAGCGCCCACGGAAGAAGTTGATCACCAGCGGCCCCAGAGCCAGCAGATCGGAGGATCGAACCAGCCGCCCCGAAGCATCCGGCAACGCAAACTCCGGAGCCCGGGCATCCACCGGAAGGATCCGCTCCTCAATCCGGCTCGCAAAAAGATCAGCCACCGCCTGCTCGCTGATCGCCAGCCGCTCCGGCTGCACCAGGTTGCGAGTATTGGCAGTAATCTCGTCGAGCTGATCCTGCAAACGGTGATCAAGGTCAATCATAGGAGTAAAAAAAATCACCTTTTATAGTTCGTCATTCTGACGACCGAAGGGAGGAAGAATCTCAGCGATGTACGCATTTCCACAAAACGACGATGATGAAAAATCCAAGCGATTCTGAAACTACCGACCGCGCATGCCGCCAAGCATCCCCATAGCCCGCCGCTGCAGCATTCCACCCTTGCCAACATTCTTGAACATCTTGCGCATCTGCGCATACTGCCGCAGAAGCTGATTCACTTCCTGCACAGAAGTGCCGGAACCATTCGCAATCCGCTTCCGCCGACTTCCGGAAATAATCTCATGATTATTCCGCTCCTTCTGCGTCATCGAATTGATAATCGCCTCAACTCGAACAAACTGCTTCTCATCCACCTGATCGGCCATCTGCTGCATCCCGGCGAGCGGCCCAACCGAAGGAAGCATCTTCATAATGCTCTGCAGTGACCCGAGCTTGCGAATCTGCCGCAGCTGATCGCGAAAGTCTTCCAATGAGAAACCATCGCCCGAGAGCGCCTTCCGCGCAAACTCCTCTGACTTCTTTCTATCCAGCTTCTCCTCGGCCTTCTCGATGAGCGTCATAATGTCGCCCATCCCGAGAATGCGGCTCACAATGCGGTCCGGATGGAACGGCTCAAACGCATCCGGTTTCTCACCCATGCCGATAAACTTCACCGGCTGCCCGGTAACATGCCGAATCGAAAGCGCCGCGCCGCCGCGAGCATCGCCATCCATCTTGGTCAGAATGATGCCCGTCAAAGCCAGCCGCTTATGGAACTCGTCCGCAGAGCGAACAGCGTCCTGCCCAGTCATCGAATCAGCGATAAACAGGATCTCCTGCGGCGAGAGCAGCTTCTTGAGCGACTCCATCTCGCTCATCAGATCCTCATCGATATGCAGACGACCAGCCGTATCGACAATCAGCGTGTCGCAGCCCGAGATCACCGCCTCGCGCCGAGCCTCCTTGGCAAGCCGCTCAACCAGAGCAGTTCTTGCAGGCTCGCCCTTGGTGTCACCTTCATACAGGTTGGCCTTGATCGACTTGGCCACAACCTTCAGCTGTTCGCGAGCGGCAGGCCGATAAACGTCCACCGACACCAGCATCGGCCGATGTCCGCCCTTCTGCAGCCACGCTGCCAACTTCCCCGAAGTCGTTGTTTTGCCCGAACCCTGCAAACCAGCCATCAAAATAACCGTAGGAGGCTTCGACGCGAACTGGAAGCGCGCCGTATCCTTGCCCAGCAGCGCAACTAGCTCATCGCGCACGATCTTGATGACCTGCTCAGTCGGCGACAATGCCGTCATCACTTCCTGCCCGACGGCTTTCGCCCGGATGTGCTCGATCAGGTCCTTGACGACATTGAGGTTAACGTCAGCTTCTAGCAGTCCTACGCGAATCTCGCGCAGAGCTTCGCCGATATTCTCCTCGGAGATGGTGCCCTGCCCGCGAAGGTTCTTGAACGCGCGCTGCAGTTTTTCTGAGAGATTTTCAAACATAGCTTCGCAACCAGTTTATCAGTCAGGAGTGAAGCGGCTTAGTCGACTTGCACTTGTTCGAATCCAAGTCCGAGCAGCAGGGTCGTCAACGTAGCGCTGGCATTCTTGCGAGCCGTGTCGAGAATCCCATCAGAAATCGCCGACTGTTGCAAGTCCTGCTGCGCCTTGGTCCGGACCTCTGTTTCTAAATTCGGATCGGCCGCCACAAAGAGTCCGGTGTCACGCGAGTAGACACGAGTCTTCGAGTTGTCGATGGTCGTGGCAAAGACCTCAGGGGCCGGCAAATGCACGCGGATGGAGCGCCCCTGAATCTGCACATCGCTCGTCTGCAGATGGCTCAGGTCAATCCCCGCGATCGTCTGCCCATGAACGACGAGAAGCATTTTGTCCCCAGCCAGAAAGTCCGGCAGATAGGCGTTCTCACGTGAGCCCTCCACTACCTTGTCCATGTTGTAGACCACAGTCTCAAGCCGCTCCAACCGCTGAATCTTGTTCACGACTGTCGGCAGCGAAGTATCGACGGAAATGCTGCGATGCGTGAGTTTTGCCGCAAACTCATCCCACGCGCCTTTTGTAGCATGCCGAACAAAGAGCACAAGTGCGCCGGCACCCACAACTAGCCCCAGCAGCAGGGCGAGCAGAACCTTGCCCACACTCGAGGTTTTCGGCTGAGTCGGAGGCGGGATCGTCGGAGTGCTCATGGAAATTTAGATGCGGCGGGGAAAGGATCTATACCACCGCACTCTTGAGATTATGAAGCCACGCTCTGCCGCAAATCAGCGGTGGCTGCCTCGCCACTGCCAATCCGGTTCGCATAGCTGGCCTTGATAAACGCAGTGAACAGCGGATGCGGCTCAAGCGGCTTCGACTTGAATTCGGGATGGAACTGGCACCCAAGAAAATAAGGATGGTCCGGAATCTCAACAATCTCGACGTATGTCGCATCCGGAGTCGTTCCTGTAATCCGCAACCCGCCGCCTGTCAGTAGCGCCTCATACTCGCGGTTGAATTCATACCGGTGACGATGCCGCTCACTAATCTCGGTCGCGCTGTACGCTCGTGAAGCCAACGAATCCGGCTGCAAAACGCAGGTCCACGCGCCGAGACGCATCGTTCCGCCCATCTCTTCAACCCCGGTCAATTCGCGCAGCTTGTAGATCACGCGATGCGGTGTCGCCGGATCAAACTCGCTCGAGTTCGCCCCATTCAGGCCGCAAACGTTCCGCGCAAATTCAATGCAGGCCGTCTGCATACCCAGGCAAATGCCAAAATAGGGAACTTTGTTCTCGCGCGCATAGCGAATTGCATTCAGCATGCCCTCAATACCGCGCTTGCCAAAGCCGCCCGGGACGAGAATCCCGTCGAAGTCCTTCAACTGTTCCTCGTAGTTCGGAACCTCAAGCCCCTCTGCCTCAATCCAAGTCACCCTCAGCTTCAAATTATGAGCGAGCGATCCATGCACCAGCGCTTCCTTCAGCGACTTGTAGCTGTCCTCATACTCTACATACTTGCCGACAATCCCAATCGAAACCTCATCCTGCGGGTTGTAGCAGCGATCGACAAGGTTTCTCCAGCGGCTCAGATCCGGCTCGCGCGTCTCCAGATGCAGGTATCTGAGCGCCAGCGCATCCACGCCCTCTTGCGCAAAGCACAGCGGAACCTCGTAAATCGAATCCACATCCTTCGCGGTAATCACGGCTTTTTCTTCCAGATTGCAAAAGAGCGCGATTTTCCCCTTGATTTCGCGGTTCAGAGAACGGTCGCTGCGGCACAGAAGAATATCCGGCTGAATTCCAATAGAAAGCATCTCTTTCACCGAGTGCTGTGTCGGCTTGGTCTTCAACTCCTGTGCGGCACTGATCCACGGAACCAGCGTCACATGAACAAATACAGTATTCTCGCGCCCCAACTCCTGCCGCATCTGGCGGATGGCCTCAAGAAATGGCAGTGACTCAATATCACCCACCGTCCCGCCAATTTCCACAATCGCGACATCGCAATCCGCCGCAACCTTGCGCATGGCGTTCTTGATCTCGTTGGTGACGTGGGGAATAACCTGGACCGTCTTGCCGAGATAGTCGCCGCGGCGCTCCTTGGTGATGATCTGTTCGTAGATGCGGCCGGTAGTAAGGTTATTGTCGCGGGTCAGTTTGGCGTGGGTGAAGCGTTCATAGTGGCCAAGGTCGAGATCGGTTTCCGCGCCGTCATCGGTGACGAAGACTTCGCCGTGCTGAAAGGGCGACATCGTTCCCGGATCGACATTGAGGTAAGGGTCAAACTTCATCAGGTTGACCTTCAATCCTCGCGCTTCCAGCAGGCAGCCGATCGATGCAGCGGCTAAACCCTTTCCTAAGCTGGACACAACTCCGCCGGTCACAAAGATGTACTTTGCGGACATCGCTGCTTCACCTTTTTCTTGTGGTTTTGATTGGCGTACCAGGTAGGCACAATTGATTTTACCCGGAATTCAAAGAGAAAGAAAGTGGGAGAAAAGGAAGCAGGAATCCAACCTGAAAACAAACATGCTTATGGCCAGTACCAGCCAGAGGCGGTACTAAACTCAAAAGCTGCGATATAAAGAGGACGTACACGAAGCGTCTTCGTCTAAAAGACGGCCCATGAAACGCCTGGCTTCCATCCTGATCGTAGTGCTGGCATTTTCCATCCTGCCCGGCCTCGCCCAAAACACAAATAAGCGCCTCATTCTCAAGGACGGCTCCTACCAGGTCGTCTCTCAGTATCAGGTTGTAGGCGACCGCGTCCGCTACAAGAGCGCCGAGCGTGGCGGCGAATGGGAAGAGATCCCCAGCAACCTGATCGACTGGCCGGCAACCGACAAATGGAACAAGGAGCACGAGCCCGGAGCGCTTGCCGCTGCAGAAGCCGCCCGCGAGAAAGCTGAGCAAAACGACGCAGCCGAGGTTGACGAGGAAGAAGCAGCAGAACGATCCGCCGAGCGTGCCCGTATGCCCGTCGTCTCTCCTGGCCTCCGCCTTCCCGATGAAAGCGGCGTTTGGGTGCTCGACAACTTTCATGGCACCCCGGAATTGGTCCGCCTGCCACAAAGCAACGGAGATCTGAACAAGGATCTCGGTCACAACGTTCTTAAGGCTGCCATCAATCCCATGGGTGGCTCAAAGCAGCTGATCCAGATCGATGGCGAACACGCAAAAGTCCAGTTGCATGTGAACCAGCCCGAACTCTACGTCAGCCTCGACGTTAACGACGACAACCAGGTCCCGGACGACGCCCTCAAAGTCGACACCCACGGAGCAAGCTCAAAAGAAAGAGACAAGAACAACTACAGCTCGCCGACCAGCCATTACGTCATCGTGCGCGTCCAGCAGCATCGCAATCTCCGCGTCGTTGCCGCCATGAATATCAGCATGCTCGGCAAGGTTTCCCACTCTGAAAACATTGTCGAAACCACAAGCCAGATCATGCCCGGCGGCCACTGGATGAAAGTCGTGCCCAAAGAGCCTCTCAGCTTCGGCGAATACGCCCTGATGGAGGTCCTCACCCAGCAGGAAGTAAACCTCGACGTATGGGATTTTGGTGTCGACCCGCCATCACCCGAGAATAAGAACGTTCTTACTCCAATCCAGCCAGTGCGATAGCTTGTATCTGGCTTTTAAGCTCGCGCATCGAATAAAGTGAGAAGAGTACATGGCGGTCTCGCTGCCCAGTTTCGACCTGAACCAGACCCAGCCCCACGGCCACTCGCGCCTTATCGACAAGCACGGCCGCGCCATCACCGATCTGCGCGTATCGGTCACAGACCGGTGCAACTACAAGTGCGTCTACTGCCGCACGGGAAACGACGGAGCCCAGTACTCCGAACTCCCCATTGCCGACTACCTGCGCATCGTCCGCATCTTCGTCGAACTAGGCATCGAAAAAGTAAGACTCACCGGCGGAGAGCCCCTCCTACGCAAAGGCCTGCCAGACCTCGTCCGCGAACTCGCCAAACTCAAAACCACCGCTGACGGGCACCCGCTTGATCTAGCCTTAACTACCAACGGCCACCTGCTGGCAGAAATGGCACAACCCCTCAAAGACGCCGGCCTCACCCGCGTCACCATCAGCATGGATGCAGTCGATCCAGACATCTTCGCCCGCATCACCCGTGTCCCTGGCAGCTTTCACAAAGTTCGCGAAGGAATCCGCGCCGCCCAGCGCGCTAGCCTCGGCCCGGTAAAAGTAAACTGTGTGCTCCTGCGAGGCTTCAACGAAGATCAGATCGTCCCTTTTGCGAAATTCGCGCGCGATGAAGGCGTGATCGTACGCTTCATCGAGTTTATGCCTCTCGAAGAAGACCGCCTCTGGACCCCGGAAACCGTCGTCCCCGTATGCGAATTGCTGGATCGCCTCAGCACCTTCCGCCCCGTCGTACGGTTGCAGGCAAACGCCCTGAGCGAAACAGCGCAGCGCTATACCTTCGACGACGGCATCGGCGAAATCGGCATCATTGCACCCGTCTCGCAGGCGTTCTGCGGACATTGCAGCCGCATCCGCCTAACCTCCGACGGCAAAATTCGCACCTGCCTCTTCTCGCAGTTCGATCACGACCTCTACGGCCGCATGCGCCGGGGAGCAACCGACGACGAGATTGCCGTGTTCATCCGTGCCACAGTCGAACAGAAGGAGGCGCGCCACCACATCGGCGAGCCCGATTTTCTAAAGCCATCGCGCAGCATGGTGCATATCGGCGGTTAAGACCTGTCGCTAGGGATGTTTCGAGATCGGTGTTTCTCTTGCGTGAACCGATCGGGCGAAAGCGCTTCTATAGAATCGATTTCCGCAAATTTTACAGCGATACGGGCGTCTTCCGAGAATATATCGCGGCAAATCCTGCCGCGAGTACGCGAGCGCCGGATCGACGTTAATTCAGAGCACCAGGGGCAGGAGATTTGAGCCATTAAGAGAGAAACTCCTGTGTCGTCTCGGATATTTATTTATACGACTGCCGAAACTGCTCGTACTGTCTCACGAATGCAGGGTCGAGGCAACTGACAAGCGTAACTACTCGATCCGTCTCGACATGCGCCGCACCTGGATCGACTGACCTCCAGGCAACGGAACATCGAACGTCTCAAACGCCTCGTATCCATGCGCCGCATACAGCGGCACACCGGGCAGCGTGGAGGCCATCTCCATGCTGTGAAACCCGGCCTTGCGCGCCTCTTCCTCACAGCGTTCAAGCAATGCCCGGCCTACCCCCTTGCGGGCAAATTTCGGATGAGTGAAGAAAGCACGGATCCGAGCCGGATCGCGTTCCGGATCGAGCAGCACATCATTCCGCGAATGATCATAGTGGCTCGCGCCGTAAAGCGTCCCGCGCTTGCTCCATCCGCCGCAGCCAGCCAGCTGCCCGCCAATCTCCGCAACGTAGTACGTGCCGTCATCAATCAACTGCTGGTCGACTCCGAAAACAGAGCGCACAGCCGCCTCAATCTGCTCCGCCGTATACCAGCCTGCCTGCAGCTCACGCACAGAACGCTCGATCAATTCGCGCAGAGCCGGAATGTCGTTAAGAGTCGCAACGCGAAGATAGATGGAAGTCATACACAGCCAATCTAACGCAGATGGCGCCGAAGGCGCGTTTTTCGCAGCCTGCCCTGAGCGCAGCCGAAGGGCGAAGTCCTCAACACCCGTCATAGTTCGGGCCACCGCCACCTTCCGGAGGCACCCAGTTAATGATCTGATAGGGATCCATAATGTCGCACGTCTTGCAGTGCACGCAGTTGGCAAAATTGATATGCAGCTGCTTGCCCGAAGGCGTTTCACTCGATTCAACCATCTCATACACCGCAGCCGGGCAGAAATATTGGCATGGATTCCCAAATTCATTGCTACAGCGACTGTTACAAATATCTAGGTCTTTGATGACCAGATGCACTGGCTGATCGTCATCATGCCGCGTGCCCGAATGATAGACGTCCGTAAGGCGATCGAACGTCAGCTTCCCATCGCCCTTCGCATTGCCAAGAAAATGCTCGCGCCCATCACCATACGGACTGAGCGCATCCGCGTGTTTCATGCGCAGATAACCAGCCTCGTTCTTAAAGTCTGGACCAAGATTGCTGCCGCGCATCAGCTGCTGAATCCCGGCTTTAACGAGCCCATCGTAGAGCCCATGTTCAAACGCCTGATGGAAATTCCTCACCGAATACAGCTCATCCTTGATCCAGCTCGCATCGACAGCAGCCTTGTATTCGCTCAGCGTATCGGTAGAACTGTCGCCGGAGAGCAGAGCATCGAAAGCCGTCTCCGCTGCCAGCATGCCGCTCTTGATTGCTAAGTGAATCCCCTTGAGCCGCTGCGAGTTTAAAAAGCTCGCCGAGTCGCCAAGAATCATCCAGCCATTGCCATAGATGCGCGGCATCGTCAGCCATCCGCCATAGGGCAGCGTCTTCGCCCCATAACGCATCATCTTGCCGCCCTCAAGAATCCGCCGCGCTAATGGATGTTCTTTGAAATCCTGAAAGACGTGATGCGGATCAGTCCGCGGGTCCTCGTAATCGAGCCCCGTCACATATCCAACCGAAACCTGCGTGTCCGAGATGCCGTAAATCCACGCTCCGCCGTACTCCTTCGTCGTCAGCGGATACCCTAGTGTGTAGATGACTTCGCCCTTGGCAACACGCCCTGCCGGAATCTCCCAAAGTTCCTTGATTCCGACACCATACGTCTGCGCATGGTAAAGGTCTTCAAGCTCCAGCCGCTCAATCAGCTGCTTGGCGCAGTTTCCGCGCGTCCCCTCAGCCAGAATCGTAATCTTCGCCCGCAGATCATACCCCGGCTCAAAATTCGCCTTCTGCTGTCCCTGCTTATCGACGCCCTTGTCATCGGTGCGAACGCCAGCAACTCGCGCAATCTGGGCGTCGCGACTGTCATCCTCAAATAGCAGCTCGGACCCAGAAAATCCGGTGAAGACAGTAATGCCTGCCTCCTCAACCTTCTGCCCAAGCCACTTCACAAACTTGTTGATCGAGATGACATAGTTGCCATGATCCCGCAGCGGCGGCGGAACAATCGGAAACTTCCGCGCCTTGTCTTTCGAGAGAAAGTAAACCGACTCTTTCGTGACCTCAGCATCGAGCGGCGCTTCAGACTCAAAACCAGGCAGCAGCTCGCGCATCGAACGCGGATCTAAGAGGGCACCAGACAAGCAATGCTGCCCCACCTCACGCGCCTTTTCCAGAACGTAAATATTGTCCTTCGAAAGCTGCGAGTCAGGATGATGTTGGTTATGCTCATCAATCAACTGCGAAAGCCGCAGCGCACAAGCCATCCCCGCTGGCCCACCGCCGATGATGACAACATCAGCCTCCATTTGCGGGCGTTCAATTCCTTCAAGGGGTTTGCGAAAAGTGATCATGGTCGACCGACCATATTACTAGGAAAAGAAATTATGTGATTTTCGACTATTTCGAATCTGAGGATGCATTTTGAGAAGCAGAGTCATTCCATTCTCTTCCACACGTATGACACGTCCATCGATTCTTCGGGAAAGCAATTGGAACACCAACTAGAATCGATGCCAGACCTAGAAAGGGCGCTAGACCGACCTTCTCGTTTCGAGCTTCAAAGCTGATATCTAGTGATGTGCAGTATACGCAACGGGGCTGTTCGTAAACCTTTCCATTTTCTAGCTCAATCGTTGGCAAAACCTCTTGAGAAAACAGCTGCTCAGCGGTTTCAATATCTGCTGGACGTACCCGTAGACGAATTCCTCCGATTAGATTCGACCATACCCATTGAATACGGACCGTGTTTTCGTCTTTCAGAAAGCAGGGAATATCAGCCGAGTCAAGAACACTCTTCGCCATCATGGCGTCTAAAGGATCACGGAAGTTTCGTATCGTGACGAGTTCCTGAAGTTCAAACGAGTCAGGAAGTTCTTCAAGGACTGGTGGGTCGAGCGATCTTTTATCAAATTCTTCGCGCAGCAAACGCTTTGCGTCTTCGGTCAACGATTCGTACTGCGAACCAACTTGGATGAGTTCTTCATCCGTTAGTCCCGCGTAGAAGCTTGCTAGTCGTCACGCTCGTTCATGGGCAGGAGATGGGCTAAGCCTTAGCCTTCTTAATCTCCTCAGTCAGCGCAGGCACCACATCAAACAGATTCCCAACCACACCCACATCCGCAATCTCAAAGATAGGAGCCTCAGGGTCTTTATTGATCGCAACGATCGTCCGCGAACCCTTCATGCCCACGATGTGCTGAATCGCCCCGCTGATCCCAAGCGCCAGATAGAGCTTCGGAGCAACCGTCTGCCCGGAGCTGCCAATCTGCCGTTCCAGCGGAAGCCAGCCGTTA
>Ga0207060_10108_pt1 | contig 32128 bp, 37 predicted proteins | sample Alteio_BWMinCont_30_FD_153270 | JGI IMG/M metagenome (GOLD analysis project Ga0207060, IMG submission 153270) | Enriched cells from forest soil in Barre Woods Harvard Forest LTER site, Petersham, Massachusetts, United States -... | ecosystem: Environmental > Terrestrial > Soil > Temperate forest >...
TTCCAGGCTTCGAGTGTAGACGGATCCTCACTCATTATGGTGACATTGCTTAGGTAAATCCCGCGCTTTCCCGAAAGGTAGAACTTTATTGATATATCCGTATCATCTGCAATTCGCTCGTTCGACCATTGTCCGACATCTCGGAGATCCTTCGTTCGAACCAGGGTAAAACCTCCCTGAGAGGAAAACGGTGCGTCAATGCGATACGCACCCATCTTCGACATTGTATCGCCGATGTCCTGCGACAAGGCGAATAGCTTCGTCACCTGGTTGTATTCTCTATTGTAATGGCCATACCTGTATGAGACGAACGCTGCTCTGTCATGGCTCTCGAGGGCATCGATGCCTTTTGACAATACCTCAGGAGGGACAATCGAATCCGCGTCCAAGAGGAGAACGTATTCCCCAACAACACTCTCCATCGCCTTGTTTAACGCCCCACACTTGAAATTCTCCCTGGAAGGTCTCCTCGAGACAACAGCCCTAATTCCGGACGAGTTTAGATCGCGAACCTTGCCTTCAATTATCCCCGCGGTCAGGTCGTTGGAGTCATCAGCGACAACAACTTGAAGCTTATGTTTGGGGTAGTCAATATGTTTTATAGCTTCGAGTGATCGCTCGATGACGAAACGCTCGTTGAAGGTTGCTATCAGAATCGAGACCATGGGAGAATAATCTAGTTTTACGTCATTTCTGCCCATGTCCCTTGGATATTTTATAGAGGAGAAGAGCAGAATGACCCAATAATACGAGACGACCAGCACTGGCGAACTTATTGCCAGCGTAACTAGCTCTACGAAAAACCAGGTCTCCATGAGAACGTGATCCGCAGTTTTGGTATAAAACGTCTTAAAACGTTATGTAAATTTTTAGCGGAGGCTTATAGAAGTGTGTTCCATGAATTTTGGATTTAAGCGAAAGCTTGGTTGGCCGGGCGGGAGGAAGAATGAACCAGATAAACGTTCTAGCCGAGCTGCCGTTTGTCCATCTTCCTAGTTAAAGATCAAACATGTCCAAATCCTGGGGAGTTTTCCTCGATAGAGACGGCGTTTTGAACGAACTGGTATTCTACAATGATCAGGGTAGAGTTGGCAGCCCGATGTCGTCAAAGCAACTCAGAGTGATGCCTCATGTAGGTGAAACCGTCAAGGGTCTTCGGGACTTGGGCGCAAAAGTCGTGGTTATTTCTAATCAGCCGGGTGTGGCAAAAAAACAGATCAGCCTTAACGAACTTCTGAGAATGAATCAGAAGATAAAGAAAGAGCTTGCGAAAAAAGACACCGAACTCGATGGGGAATACTATTGCATGCACCACCCATCTGCGCTTATCAAAAAGTACAGGCAAGTTTGCAATTGCAGAAAGCCGAGCCCTGGACTCTTGCTGAAAGCTTCGAAAGATCTCGATATCGATCTCGAACGTTCATTCTTTGTAGGAGACTCCCTTGTCGATATAAAGGCGGGGAAGGCTGCGGGTGTCAAGACGATACTTGTAGGAACTATGACCGATCTTTTGAACCGAGTCATTGAAGAAGAAAAAATATCACCCGATTACATGGTTGGAAAGTTTAGCGACGTAGTTCAGCTAATCTCCAGAGTAAAATCCTGAATAGTATCAAGTGATATTCTGAATTGCAGGCTGTGATTCTAGCCGGCGGACTCGGCACAAGGCTACATCCTCTGACCCTAGAAATTCCTAAACCAATGGTAAGGATTGCCGGGAGACCGTTTCTGGAATATCAGGTGTTACTATTGAAGAAAAACGGTTTCAAGAATTTCGTTTTGTGCGTCGGGTACAAGTCTGAAGTGATACGAGATTATTTCGGCGATGGCAGCAAGCTGGGAGTTTCTTTGATCTTCAGTAACGATGGACAGAATCAACGCGGACCAATCGGTGCGCTGAGAAATGCATCTGAACTTCTCGATTCAGAATTTATGGTTACTTACGGCGATTCCTTTCAGCGACTGGATTATCGCGGTTTTGAGGATCAGTTTCATTCATCCGGCAAATTGGGGCTGATGGCTGTCCTTGAAAATCGCAACAAGTATGGTAAGAGCGATATCGTCGTCAAGGATGGTCTAGTAAAAGTTTACGACAAGGTTCACCAGAGTCCGGAAATGTTGTGGATAAACTACGGCGCGTTCATCCTGCGAAAAGAGGCGCTCGAATTGGTTTCTCCTTTCGAGGAAGCAAGCGAAGAGCAATTCTTTCGTGAATTAATCAATAGAGAAGAGCTCGGAGCGTACTTTACTTACGATCGATTTTTCGAAATTGGTACAATTTACAGCCTGCGGGAGTTCGAGGATTATGTAGCCAAAAACCCCACGATCGTGCAGGATTAAAGCGCTCTTTTCGAGGCCGAAGCAACTTTCTTTGTACTTTGGTCAAATGCTTATCTAGCCAGCAAGAGCTGGCCAGTCAGCGAAAAGCTATGGTCCAAATCTTCCTCGATACTGCATCTTTGAATGAGATTGAAGAGATTTCCAATTGGGGTATCATCGATGGCGTAACTACAAACCAAAAAATCTTTCTTGCGGAGGGAGGAGTAGATTTTCGCAAACGTGTACTGGACATTTGTCAAATAGTGGATGGACCAATCAGCGTCGAGACGACCAAAAACAACGTTAGAGATCTTTTGGATGAAGCACGGGAATACGCCTCGTGGCACAAGAACATCGTCATAAAAGTAGCAATGTCCGGAGGCGGCGATGGCCTCAAGGTTGCAAGTCAACTTACGAAAGAAGGGATTCGTACTAACATGACGGTGATGATGACGTTCAACCAGCTCGTTCTGGCAACAAAAGCTGGCGCGACATATGTCTCCCTATTTTACAATAGATCCAAGGAAGCAGGCGAAGATCCAAATCAGATAATCCGGGACTACGCAGCGTTCGTAAAGGATGGTGGATATATTTCTCGGCTAATCGTCGGCAGCATAAGGACTCCAGACGATGTTTCAACTGCGATTGCCTGCGGAGCGCACATCATGACGATACCGACCAAGATTTTGAAAGCCATGCCATTCAACAAGAGGACCGAGGAGACTATTGCCGAATTTGATCGCGCCTGGGTAGATTTTCTGGCAAAGAGCGTTCCCCAGAAAATCGCTCAATAAGCTCCTGCTTTCCTCGAGATATTCTCCCTAAGCTGCTCGCACATGAGGTGCGTTAGCACCAAATGCATTCCCTCGACATGAGGAGTGGAGTTTGCGGGGACAACGATACAAGAATCTGCCGCCGTTCTCAATAGTCCACCGTCAAACCCAGCTAGACCCACTACTTTTCCGCCATTGTCCTTGGCATACTTGACCGCCTTTAACAAATTCTGAGACCAAGGTCCTGCTTTGTCGCTTCCGGATCCACCGTGAACGCTGATCGCTACTAGGACATCTCTTTTTCTGAAGAAATTCCTGAGCTGCTCGGAATAGACGTCTCCCCAACCATTGTCGTTCGTCAGAGCACTAACAAGAGGTACGTTATCAACGAGGGCGAAGGCGCGAAATTTTTTTTCCGCATTGTCTGAAACCCATTTGTTCAAGTCGCAAGCGAAGTGCGTTGCCGTCGAAGCAGATCCGCCGTTGCCTATGACGAAGATTTGCGCGTCGTTTCTCCAAGCCTCTAACAAAATTTCCATCGTTTTGTCGATAGCATCTCTGTCAACTTTTGTGGCGATTTCTGAAACTTCTTTGAGATATCCGTCTGTTCTTCCAGTGGTCAATTTGTCAAGCCCCCAACGCTCGAAATTTTGTTAATTAGCTTTCAAAACCATTCGGCAAGGCTTTACCTTTCTGGAAGTAATTCTGTTGCTATCCCGCAAATCCATTAAATATCATGAGAAGATCACGAATGAATTTGTATTTTGACGCTCGAGATAGGCTATACTAGATTTCTCGTTTTCGGAATTACGGTTTGCGTCTATTCCGATTGGTTGGTAAGAAGATAGTGAAAGCCCTCGTTACGGGCGGCATGGGATTTATCGGGAGCCACCTTGTTGACACTCTTCTTCACGAAGATTGGGAGGTTACGGTTATAGACAACCTTCTTACCGGCCGTAAAGAGAATCTGGCTCATCAGTCTCGAAACCAGAATTTGAGTATTGTTGAGGCAGACATTAGAGATGTGTCCGCCCTAAAGAAATTGACCCGCGGCTGCGATACAGTCTTTCACTTGGCGGCCCACGCGCTAATGCGAGTCAGCCTAACAGATAGAAGTGTTGACCTGGATTACAATCTTGTAGGCACAATTAACGTTCTCGAAGCAATGTTGGAAAACAAAGTTCCGGATTTTGTCTTTGCCTCTACCTCTGCTCTTTATGGGGAAGTTTCGGTAACTCCAACTCCAGAATCGTATTTTGGAACGCAGACATCGCTCTACGGAGCAGCCAAGCTAAGCGGCGAAGCTTTTGCGGAAGCGTACACTCAGTTGGCTGATTTGAAAATGTGGGCTTTCCGGTTCGGTACTGTTTTAGGAGAAAGATGCAGAAGGGGAGCAATTTGGGATTTTGTTGCCAAATTGTATGAAAATCCTAAGGAACTTGAAATCCTCGGAGATGGCAAGCAAAGGAAAGATTACCTCTATGTTCAGGATTGCGTCGATGGGATTCTCGCCGGATACAAGAAAGGCGCGCAAGGGAAATCAAACATCTTTAACATTGGACTTCAAGAGTTAACATCCGTAGATAGATTAGCAGATCTTGTAATTGAAGGGTTTGGGCTTTCCGGTGTTCGAAAAAAATACACCGGCGGATCAAGAGGATGGATAGGCGACAATCCAATAGTTCATCTCGATGTTTCTAAGCTAAAGTCACTTGGATGGAAGCCCCAGGTGTCAGCCGAACAAGCCATCAACCGAACAATTCAGTGGACGATTTCAAACAGATCAATAAAGTGAATTAGAGTTGCAGGTTGCGATCACTGGCGGAGCCGGTTTTCTCGGCAGCCATCTCGCCAAGAAGCTTCTGGATGAGCAAAATAATGTTCGAATAATAGATAATTTCTCCACGGGGTCCACGCAAAATCTTGAAGATGTTGATGTCGAGACCGAGATTGTCCGCGGCGACCTAAAGGACCAAAGGTTCGCTCTCGATTCACTGAAAGGTGTTGACGCCGTCTATCACTTCGCGGCGGAGGTTGGAAGCGTTCAATACCTTCATGGCTCGGCTTCAAGGGAACTTTTTGCGCTGCAAACCAACTTGCTGATAGATACAAATGTTCTCCGTGCATGCGTCGAAAACAGCGTAGGGACAATAATTTACGCATCTAGCGTCTCGGTCTACCCCAAGCATCTCCAGATGAGGCAAAGCGCTCCATTCAAAGAAGAGGATGCCGAAAAGTTTGTTGAACCTGAAGGTGGTTATGGATGGTCGAAGTACGTCGCGGAAAAGCAGCTGGAAATGATGTCCAAAGTTAAGGTCGGAATTGCAAGAATTTTTCATGCGTATGGCAAAAACATCTACTTGAAGCCGGACAAGAGTCAGGTAATCGGCTCATTGATGAGGAAATCGATCAACTACCCCTCCGAAGACTTTGTAGTGTGGGGCGATGGCAGTCAGAAAAGGTGTTTTGTCTACATTGATGACGTAATCGATGCGATTTCCAGGATCCACGATTATGTCTCAAAAAATTCTGCCCTTACCGTGAACGTTGGTTCTGTTGATGAAATAAGCGTCGCTCAACTCGCAGAGAAGATAATCGCTATTTCAGAGAAGGATATTCCGCTAACCTACGACGAGGCGCAACCCACTGGCGTACTTCAACGAGTTCCATCGCTTGATAAGATCGAGCGAATTCTGGGATGGAAGCCAACGACACGGATAGATGAAGGACTCGAGATCACATACGAGTGGGCAAAAGAAAGGCTGGCGGCGTAGGAGATCTGTTTACTATTAGCTTTTCAAAATATCATATTTTTAGAAATCAAGGAAAGGACTAACTGAGGCATTACCTTCTTGACCTTCGAGATCTTTGTTTCTAGAAACATCAAAGCAGATCGAGAATTTGTCTTCGACTGGTGGACGGACTTGTCACCCGATGACACAAAATTGGTAAAGCCGCTTAAGAGCAGAGAAATCCTCTCGCGGTCGCCAGAACGAATACTGCTTCGAGATGAAGAGCAGATTTACTTCAGGAAGATGCAATTTGATGTCGAGGTTACATTGCACAGACCAGAAATGTGGTCCTCTAATTACGAAGGAAAATCAGCTACTGCCAGATCGGATTACAGGTTGCTAGCTGAAACTGATGGAACGACAACTCTGAATTATAGCACGAGAATTGAACCTCATGGATTCCTGACTTCGATATTCTCTCCTGTTGTAAAACCGTTCGTGAAGAAAGTCTTTGTTGGGGAGATGGATATTTTCATCCGAACCCTCGAAAGAGATTACACGAAACAGAAAATTGTCGATTAATTTTATTTCAAGAAGAACGGGGCGACATACTGAGACTAAAACGGGCCCGGTGGGATTTGAACCCACGACCTACAGCTTTCTTCTGCAGAACGGATAGGAGGATCGACGTAACTTCAATCGGCTACAACTCTGCCGCGCTATCCATGCAACGCCCGGGTCAACCTTGAGGATAAATTCAATTGAACCCTCGTCTGCGCTACGAGCCCTCGAGGAAATCGCTATCTCGAATTCCGATTTATTGTCATCGCTTCCCCGATTATTCTTTTAGAAATGTACCAATCAATTTTAATGTCATATTCAGATAGGGTGCTCAACTTCGTGTAATTTTTACCGTTGTCTATTACCTCGCAGATCTTCAATTTTGCAGTCAGCTTAATGACGAAATCCGGATACGCCGGGGTTTTCGCCCTTATGGTGGCTGAAAGTGCTACCCTGCCTATTCCAAGCGAGATCGTTCTTCCGCTTGCGGGCTTTCTTGTTTTCCAAGGCCAGCTAAACTTTGTTGCCACTGTAATCGTTGCATCGATAGGCAGCCTCATTGGTACTCTGATCGACTATTCGATAGGTTACTATCTCGGCAGAGAGGCAATCCTGCGATATGGACGGGTGGTCAGATTGAACGAGAATCACCTGAAGACAACCGAAAGGTGGTTTGCAAAACACGGTGAAATGATTGTACTACTTGCCAGATTTGTTCCGCTTATCCGAACCCTCGTTGCGTTTCCCGCAGGAATCGCTGAGATGAAACTGTGGAAGTTCATTTCATTTTCAATAGTGGGAATCGTGATTTGGGATGCGATTCTGATTTATCTCGGATATCTCTTCGGTGCAAACTACAACAGCATTATCAACACTCTAACCAGCCTGTTTACACCCATTGAAGTTGCCGCGGTTGTGATTGCCATTATCGCACTGGTTTGGTGGGTGAGGAAACCGGCGCCCCAGAAGAAGGAAACCGTTCCCTAGATTTGCCTGAATTCTAAAGTATTGGATTAAGTACTCAGCTGTTGTTGAAGGAATCTAGGGAATTCTTTCGACTGGAGTACTCTTTGTGCATCTTGTCGACCGACCTGCGGTTTATTCTTCCCTTGTGAGGGACAAATCCTCCGCTGAATCCTGCAGGTATGTGCATCAGCTCGTGGATGACTACCTTTTCTTTTTCAGTTTCATCTAGCCGGTCAAATTCTTCAGATAATACTTCGATGATGTAATGGGGCTTCATTCCGAGCGCGTCGAACCAGATTCGACCCATCCCATGAATCCGCGCCTGAACTCGCCTAGCCTTGCTCCCCTGACTCCGATAAAAGTGCAGGCGGTCAGTATCAATGTAGTTCAGGGATAGCGCCCTAATTACCGATGATGCGATCACTTCGACATCCGGTGCTCTCTGGTAAGAAATCAAGGAAAAAGATACGCCCCGCAACCCGGGGCGAATCGGAATTAAAAGTTAGATATGATTTCTTTAAAATCAGCTAAATGTACTTCGAGACCAAAGCGATCTTCCATCTTCTTCATTTCCCGATAAGTCCTCAGCATGAGAGGAAGGTGCTTTACCATGCTGAACTTGCCTTCAAATTTCAGCTTGATAATGTCGTAGACGTAGTTGAAGTACTCGAACTTTTCCAGGACTGCCTTCCTATATGCGGGAAGGTCATTCAAATTTTTGCAAAGTAGATCCGCACACTGCAAACTGGGAATGATGCCCTCTCCCAATAACGGGAAAACCGTACCAATAGACTCGCCGCAGCCGACGACGTTTCCGATGTAAAACGGCTCGCAATATTTTGGAGGTGATATCCGAATCGGTCTGCCAATTTTCTTCATGATCTTTCCCGGATTGTCTGAGTTGAACTTGTCCAGGAACTCGTTGTGGTGCTTTTGAAAGTCGCCCGCTCCAACATAGGCAAGACCATTCTCGAGCGGAAAGTACCAGAAGTAGCCACTGAGACCGTCAAACGGTTTGATGAAGAAATCCTTGTAAGGGGTTTTCTCTTTACCATAATCCATTCTATACTCAACGCAAGGGACCCAGAGATCCTCTTTCACTTTCGGCAAAAATGCGCGGTGGATGCTCGTGCAATCAATAATCATATCATAGTTTTCGTCCTTCAACAATGATGGCGTTGCCTTGATACCGAACTTCGCTTTTTTTCCTTTAGTTAGATCAGTTTCAAGCTGGTGCTTGTCGTACGTTACCAGTCCGATCAGTGGGATCCTTCTGAACTTGCCACTGCCAACATCGACCACCATTTCCTTGCCGTCGAACAGGACATACTTTTCAAAATCAATTCCGAGAGGCGTCATGAATTTCCGCAACTCATTCTTCGAAGTACCCCAAGCGCAAACAGCTTGGAACTCTCCCTCCTTCTGCATCTCGTAACCGGTGACGTCATGCTCCTGGCTCAAACGATTTAGGAGATAACTTCCCGCGACGCCTAGGCCGACGATAGCAATGCGCATTTTTAGACTCTCTGGACAGAGATCAAGATAGGCTCATCAGTGTATTTCTGCTTTTTAGGTAGCATCGCCCAAAGTTAAAATACGGTACAGCATTCGGTTTCCTTTCTGAGGAGTCTCGCTCTTTTGTCGGAAACAGAATTCGGTCTGGCCGCGGTATACCGAATCATAAAAAAATCAGGAGCCGAACGCGTTAGTGATGAAGCGGCCGAAGAGCTTCGACGCGTAGTTGAAGAAGTCGCGAACAAGGTTGCAAAGCAGGCGACAGAACTTTCCGTACATGCTGGGAGACACACGGTAAAAGCCTCCGATGTGAGGCTCGCCGCAAAGAATATCCTCAGCGGCGAATAACTGTCTGTAAGAAATAGCTCCGGTGGTGTAGTCCGGCCTCGGTTCACGGTGGAAAAAGTCCCATCGGAGCCTAACGGAAAAGCATAGTGGCCTCTCGTCCATCGTTCGGGGGAGAAATCTCTTTTTGCGCAGAAAAGGAGACTCTATAGTCACTGACCCGGGTTCAAATCCCGGCCGGAGCACTTTACCTATTGGTTAAATGCCCCTCTGCCCTACATCCTTTGTTCATTTTGCATTAAGTTTCGAGTTCTTGTATGATTGCTCAAATGGGCAGAACCAAGCCCCTGTCCCCTTGTTCGTGGCTCACCAAATTTTCAAGAGAGGAATTCCTTCAGTACCGGGGCAAGAGCCTCAGGTTGGACATCATGTGTCTGCCCTTGCAAACTTCGAATCTGTGCATTCGGAAATGCTTCCTTTAGCTCCTGAGCTGAAGCCTGCAAGAACTGCGGACTGGCTCCTCCAACAAGTACGAGGGTCGGCATCAAGATCCGTGATGCCCGGACTTTAGGCATGGAGAATCCATCGCCCAGGGCAATGCTGTCATACTCGAGGGTCGGTGCGACTGCCTCGAAATCTTTCCAGACGGGAGCATGCCGCATTCCTTGAATTTGTTCATTCGGAACTCCCACGAGCTTCATGAATAATTCCAAGGCACCCGTCCTGTCACCAGCCGACAGCACCTTCATCAAACCGCTCTGGTACTCGCTTGCCCGCTGATGAGTTGCATCATCTGTTGAATAAGGAATTTCGTATAGTACGAGCTTCTCGACCTTTCTGTCGAGTTTAGCGGCTGCCTCAAGGGCCAGCGCCCCCCGGATGAGATTCCGTAAAGAGAGGCTGAGCCTCCTGCCACCTGGTCGATCAGTGCTTCAATGTCTTCGATCTCACGCTCGAGAGAAAAGGGTAACATGTCCGTGCTCGCACCACGTCCGCGGCGATCATAGGCAACTACCGTAAAAATAGATGAAAGACGTTCAGGTAAATCAGACCAAGATAATCTCGTGCCTAGCGCACCCGGCACAAGTATGATAGCAGGACCACGACCAACTTTGTCGTAAGCAATCTCCGTGTCATCTTTAGAAAATATGCGTGCTGGTTTCTCGTTAGTGCTTTCTTTGTCCATGGTTTCCACAATGCCACTTGTAGTATAAAATTGGTTATGCCCCAAAGGGAGTCTTGTACCGTTGATCAGAGAACGGGAGTCTCTGGCAAAACTTCTTCTCCTAGCCCTGGACCTCTTCATTTTTGAAGAGTGCTGGGGAAAGTCGAACACTAGACTCTCGTGAATTCACCGGATGTTGAAATCCTGGCTGATGATATCGGCCAGTTTACCGAAGAGCCTAGAAGGTCGGATTCTTGAAATGCAGCACTAACCACGGAATCGCGGGATTTGCAATCTTTGTACTGCACTAGCTCAACCTCGAGCGTTTCATTAATTCCTAGCGACAACATCCCAGTCGGAACACATCCCGCTCGACGCTAATCGGAAGCCGAAAGCAATGAGATGATCCACTCACTATTGGTGGACTGCCGGACAGTCTTGGCTCGTCCATCGTGGTCACCTGGATCGGCACCTGCTCCGAGCAACAGCTTGATGATTTCTCTTTGTTGATTTTTCGACTCTTGCGAACCTGTGCCACCCCTTCCAGTATTCTGTACGGCAAGGTGTAGGGGCGTCGAACCATTTTTGTTTTTGAGCCGCACGTTGGCTCCATTTCTGAGTAAGGATTCGACAGCCTTCGCGCAACGCTGGCGAACAGCACGATGCAAGGGAGTTACACCATTAATGTTCATACCATTCGGATCGGCTCCCTTTCTGACTAGGAAATCTATCATTTTGAATTGTGCCATCGGATCCCAATTTCTTAATCCAGGTCCACCGTCGGCGGCGTAATGTAGGGGCTCAGCTCCACGCCGATTTCTCGCTTCAACTCTGGCTCCTCTAGTAACGAGTATCTTAGCGATACCTAGACGATAACCTGCTGCCGCCGCATGAAGTGGCGTGTCACCCGAAACCAAGTAATGACCGATTTCTTCTAAATAGAAATCTGCTGCTCTTTGCCGAGTCGCTCCTGAGGAAAGATTCTGACTGGAAAGAGTAGATGAGGAGTTTATCAATGTCTTCGCTTGGACGACATTGTCACTTACTATTGCTTGTATTAGCAACATCAAGGAAGAGTTATCAATCTTTGAATTAGTTGAAAGCTTAGGCAAACTGAAAATACAATCATCTCTTAGAGACAGTTACAAGTCTCAAGTCTCAATGCTGCTTTAAAATAAGATAGGTCTAAAGTTTTCATTTGCGTGTAGGACTCACAGGTTCGCCGGGGACTGGAAAGAAAACTGTCGGAAGGATTCTTTCCAAGTTTTCCGGCTTGGAATTTGTTTCAATAAATGATTTTGCGATAGAAAATGGATTTGCAAAGCGCCTAGGAATCGAATACGTTGTTGACACAAGGAAGATCAAGGGAAAAATCAAAACGAAAGACAGAATCATCGCCGGTCATCTTCTTCCCTACGTCGTGCCAAACAAAGATCTGGATCGGGTATTCGTACTCCGATGTTCGCCGATAAAACTGCGAGAGCGGTACCTGGAAAGAGATTACCCTGAAGAAAAAATCGTTGAGAACCTTGAGGGGGAATTCATAGGTTTAATCTCATCAGAGTGCGCCAAAATATATACTCTAAATAAAATAGCGGAGTTCGATACTACTAGAGTCAAGCCTGAAACAGTCGGTCGAAGAGCGCTCGATGTCGTTAAGGGGAAGGCGACTCCCACATTCGGCGCGATCGACTGGATTGCTAAATCGGCGACTTATTCTGGATTCAGGGAAATGACACTCCAGGGCAAATGCAATAGATTTAACATACCAAAAAGGATAACTAGATTTGCCAATCCAAAGGCGCGTAAAAGTAGATATTAGACTGTTAAGGAAAGGTGAATTCTGCGAATAATGCAACCTCAAGGGGAGGTTGATTTAGAGGCGTTAAGCCAAAAGATCGATTCTCTCGCCGCTCAAAGGCTCGATATGATCAACGAATACCGTAGGTTGGATCAGAGGAGACGCGAGATCAGAAAAGAAATCAGAGATTTTACTGAGAAGATTAACGCCGATAGAAAGTCGCTTGATGATTATTACGAAAAACTTGGCACCTTCAAAGCTAACAGAAGGGAACTCCTGACAAAGATTCGCGAGATCAAGGCAAAATCCGACGAAGTGGACAAGGTCCTGAAGGGCTTTGAGAAAAACGTTCCTCGCGGTGGAGAAGCGCTGGATGAAAGGCGCAAAAAGGCCGAATGGCGATTACAAACTGAACGTCTATCTCGCGACGAGGAAAAGCAGCTCGTCAGCGTGATCAAGGATCTCGAGACGAAGCTCAAAGCATGGAAGAAAGCAGATTCAACGAGACAAGAGCGCTCCGTCCTAATCAGCCAGATCAGGGCGCTAAAGACAAAACTCGACGAGATGAATCATTTCAGGACCGAAAATGATGCAGAGGTAAGAGCCAAACACGAACGAGTTGCAACTATGCTTAATCAAAGGCACCTATTGTTCCAGGAGATAGAAGGCATCAACAACACTCTCATGGAGCTTGACGCGAACATTACAAAGGCAACCGGCGACTTGGACGTCCTTAGAAATCAGAGGCGCAATCAGCTCGATGGACGCAGGTCTAGAGATTACGAGTCAAACAAAGCGAGGACTCGCCAGATTGTCGACAAGGCAAGAGACGAGGCGCGCAAGAAATACGAACAGGGCGAGAAACTAAGTTTGGACGAATTGAAGCTAGTATTCGCCGATGACAACGAGGTCCTAAAGTAGGTCAGGAAAAAGAAATGCGAATCACCGTTCTGCATTCTTTCTGAGCAAAGACATTCCCATTCAGTCGTACGATTTTGTCCGGCAAAGAAAATCCATCCGGGAGTTCAAAGCCTTCACGTACGTTGCTAATCTGCGTCGATAGAGACGACGATATTGGTGTCAAAACCGGTGTAAAGACTCCAATAGTCGGCCGCGATGCTTGCATTGCTGCGGCTACTAAACTTTCCATAACAGACCCGGAGGAAGCTGATGCAAATGCGATCTTCGCAGCAGTGAAAGAGTATGACTCTCTTCTATCCAAAGGAGAATTCTGTGAAGTCGTTACCGTTAGCGGTCTCTTCGAGAGGGGAGTTCTGGGTGATAAGAAAATCCGAAATCAGGTCGCCGAGACCCTTAAGGGGTATCCGGCTGATTCAGCTGTTCTAGTCTCGGACGGAATCGAGGGTGAAGAGCTGGCTCCTGTACTCCAGAGTCTTGTACCTATAGTCTCGATTCGAAAGGTCATTGTTAAACACAGCCGATCTGTTGAGGAAAGCTACCAGGTTCTCGGCAGGTACCTTCGGATGCTCGTCTTCGATCCGAGGTATGCAAAGTACGCGCTCGGCGTACCGGGAATCATATTCGTCGCGCTGGTTCTGACACAGTATTTCTTTCCGCTCGTACAGACTCCATTGATTCTTGTAGTTTTCATTGGTATCGTCTTCATCATCAGAGGTTTCGACATCGACCGCAAAATCGAATCCATCGGGAAGCTCTCAGCTACCGGCTACTTGAGATTCTTCTCAGTCTTTGCAAGTGTCCTTATCGTCCTGGTGGGGATCGCCACTGGAGTTTCAATATTCTTTCCGACGAGCGGTACCAATTGCGCGACTGGCAATCAGGCTTGCGCTCTCCTGCAGCAAGTTACCGAAAAACCCTCGCTCTTTCTTAACAAGGCGCCTACTATGGCAGGATATTTCATCCAGAACTCACAGCTTTTCGTATGGATGGGGATTGCGATCTACATTACAACAACTATTTTCTTCAACCTGATTCGACCTGGGACAAGAAGGATCGCGAGGTACCTCGTGGAGCTTTTCGTTCTTGGGCTGCTTTACTTTCCGGTCGCTATCTTCGCAAACGTTCTGATCTCGCCCGGCAACAATAGCGATTTTTTCGTTGCGATCATCATGTTTGCCCTTGCGGTGAATTTTACCATCGCTGCCTACCTGTACCGGTTTTTCAGCCGGAGACGCAGGGAGACTCAAGCGATTGAAGTTTGATTAGCAAAAGTTTCTCCCGTTGAAATAAGGGCATAAAGTGGGTCAAGAGTTATAATGCCGAAACGTAAGTTGAGTTTCAAGGTATGGCTGGAAGTAGGCCCTGAAAGATAGGTTCGCGGTTAGCTCTGGCTACTGCCCCGAAGAAAGTTCGAGGGGAGCAATTGTGCTGAACAGTGAAATTGTATTCTTGAGTCTTCAACCACGAACTTTTGATTTTTGAGTGGTGATGTACGGCCAAATGCCAAATATTCTGAACTATCTCGGCGTTTACACCATTTACGAATCAATCTTATCGAGGAGCATCAAAAAGGGCGACGTACCCAAGCACATTGCCATCATATTAGATGGCAATAGAAGATGGGCAAGCAAGAAATCGATCGAACGAGTGATTGGCCATATCGAAGGCGCAAATACCGCGGAAGAGCTTCTGGAATGGTGTCACGAGATTGGCATCCGGACGATTACGCTATACCTTCTGTCCACGGAGAATCTGAACCGCACTCCCGACGAATTGCAGGAGCTTTTTGAATTGTTTACAGAAAGACTGAACCGGCTATTGACAGATGAAAGGATCACGCGGTTCAAAGTAAGGGTCACAGCCATCGGACGGCTCGAGCTAGTCACGCCCAGGATGCGCCAAATATTGGACGAAATAGAGAAAAAAACCGCCGATTATTCAGATCACTTTCTTAACATCGCTATCGCATATGGAGGGAGGACTGAAATCGTCGATTCCGTTAGGACGATCGCGAAACTTGTAAAGGAGGGGAAAATTTCTCCGGATGACATCGATCAGAAAACAATCGAGCACTCGCTTTATACGTCGTATCTTCCGAACCCGGATCCTGATCTGGTTATTAGGACGTCCGGCGAGGAAAGGCTCTCGGGATTTCTTCTCTGGCAGAGTGCTTACTCCGAGCTGGTGTTTGTTGATGAGTACTGGCCGGACTTTCGCAAAATAGATCTCATGAGAGCTGTCCGAACCTATCAAAAGAGGACCAGACGGTTTGGACGATAGAGAAGAAAAAATTTCTTAAGATTCAAAACTGATCCAAGAAAAGAGTATAGATCGAATTAGTATGGCGGGCAGTTGCTGGGTAATCGTAGGAGGAGCATTCGGCGATGAGGGCAAAGGAAAGATAATTTCACACCTTGCTCTCAAGAAAAACCCAACAATCGCTGCGCGTGGTGGGGTGGGACCAAACGCCGGGCACACTGTTGTATGTGAGGGCAGGACTCTAAAACTAAGAATGCTGCCGTGCGCCGTTGTAAACCAACGTACGGAACTCATGCTCGGTGCTGGTGTGCTTGTCGATCCGGATGTCCTCTTGAGAGAAGTTCAGGAAACCGAATCCCAATCCAGAGTCAAAGTGGATCGTAACTGCGCAATTATTGAAAAAAGACATGTCGAACTGGACCGCGAGGGCTACCTCAAAGCGATTATCGGAACTACAGGGACAGGGACGGGTCCCGCAAACGCAGACAGAATACTTCGTCAAGGGAAACTAGCGAAAGACGACGAACGATTGAAAGAATACCTCGACAACGTCTCGATCAGAATAAATTCTGCACTTGATGATGACGAGCTTGTTTTGATCGAGGGTACGCAGGGGGCGCTTCTATCATTGTATCATGGCGATTATCCGTACGTGACAAGCAAGGACGTAAGCGCCTCCGGTATCTGCTCGGATGTTGGAGTGGGCCCGAAAAGAGTGGACGAAGTAATCCTTGTGTTCAAGTCTTATACAACGAGAGTTGGCTCAGGTCCTCTTGAAGGCGAGCTGAGTCCCGATGAAACGATGAAAAGAGGATGGCAGGAGTTTGGTAGTGTGACAGGAAGACTGCGCAGAGCTGCTCCGTTCAATTTCGAGCTGGCTAAGCAGTCGGTTACTCTCAATTCAGCAACTCAACTCGGACTTACCAAACTAGATTCGCTTTTCCCGGAATCAAGTCATATCCGTGATTACGACAAACTGCCAAAAGAGGCGAAGACTTTCGTGGAAGAGATCGAAAGTGAGCTTTCGACTCCGGTAGTTTATATTGGCACTGGGCCGGATGCTGAGGATATCATAGAGAGAAAAGAGGTTAGCAGGAATTGGTAAGCATTGACGTTTCCGCTCTTGATTCAGACATGAAGGACGACGTCGTAACATTCATCGAATTAAAGCTGCCTTTGAAAAGCGACAAGGACGGTGACATGATTTCTTTCGAAGACAAATCAGCTCGCTCGCACGTTTCCTCGCCTGAAGTGAGGACATACATGAAAAGGTTTCTTCACTCGAAAGATCTTAGGAAAAAGTACCGGATCCTAAGCGAGGACGGGGCTCTCACTTTTGTGAAGCAAAAGGTGGATAAAGAGAAAGAAGAAAAGGAAGAAAAGCCAGAGGGCTCCAAGGGCAAGAGCTCGAACGAAAAGTAGATCCTGACTAGTCCTCCATTTCGGATCCAGATTGATTCGATTTGGATCCTTTCCTTCGTGCGTCAGCAAGGAGCATTATCTTCAATAGATCTCTGGACTTTCGTAGCGTTTCGACGGTTTCATCGCCGCGCCTGTTCGCAAGATTATTTTCAGCCAGTGAAAGGCTGTTTTCTGCGGACATGAAAGATGCCCTAATCTCTTCGTCCGAGAACTTTTCTCGTTCTGGCAACTTTCTGATTTTGCCAGGCCGATCAAATCCTCCGAAGATTATTCGCGCCATGAGGATCGCTTCTTCAAGATCAAAATAGGCTTCCCACACTTCTCTCATATCTCTCTTACGACCTGTCGAAGTTAGGACAGCGAGTCGACCTCTAGCCCTTTTGATCCTCTCGCCTACAAACGAGACGCCTTGCTCCATGCGCGCTGAACTCAAATTTTCAAGCAAGACCACCGAGGTGTAAAGTTCAATCTGATTTGGATCGGGAGAATCTACATTCTCGCTTCTGGAAACCTTATTTAACAAAAGGGAACCGAAAATTTTCGATTGCCTAGAGCTACTAAGTCCAAACAGGACGATCCGAGAAAGAATCTGCGACCTGCCACTTTTATTGAATTGGAAACTCTTAGCGATCTTGCACGACTTGCATGTGCGCTCGAACGAGCACCATTACCCACGTTCGTAAGCAAGGACGGAGACACTTTCAGGATTTCGACCCAATTAGATTTTTTTGTGGGCTCTCCAGTATTTTACTATGCCAGAATAGACGATTCAAAGCAGTTTCTCGGATACAGGACTATATCTTCAGGAGAGGAGATCTCTCTTGTTGATGTGCCGATGAACCCATCGATGGTGTACGCGCCGATTATCGAAGTTGTGAAATTTCCCAAAGTCTTCGAGCAAGGAGGAAACGGAAATAAACGTGAAACCCCAAAGTTTCTGTCGCTTCAGGTCAAAGACCTCATGGGACTCGTAAAGGTCGCGACATACAAGATAATGTTTGAAGAACCACCCCTTCCAATTTTTACATTCCCATCTGAAAACGGAAAATGGATCGTCGGAGCGTTCACTAGAATTGAAGAGTTTGAAGAGGCTTCGATTTTCTTCTATTACGAACAGGACACTAAGCCAGAACAAAATTTCGTTGGGTATTCAACCGCAAAGGCTCAGGCGTTTTTCACGAACCGTACTGATGAACACGGGAATTTTTTTGTAAAGATTATTAGGCTTAAGAACAGGCATCCCCTAGTAGACTCTGATTGAAGGCGGAAACTTCTTCCGATCCTTCCGCTTCCAGATCTCGCTTCAATGAACTACTGAGAAAATCCGAAGAGAAATCCGGTTCCAAGGTAATTCTTGCGTTGGATCTCCATTACAGAAAAAGCACAGAAAATCTTCTCGCTGATTCCCTCTCAATCTTAGATCAAGTTTCAGATTTTGTCTGCGCCGTAAAGATCAATTTTCATCTGATAATTCCGCTTTCCATTCAGGAGATCTTTCGAGTAAACGAGCTCGTTCACTCCAAAGGTCTTGTGTCAATCGCAGATATCAAACTGAATGACATTGATAATACTAACGAAATTGCGACGCGATATCTGTGGGATTCTGGTTTCGATGGAGTAATAGTCAATCCATTCGTCGGCTTCAAAGGCAGTCTTGACATCGTTTACAAAACTTGTCATTCTGCAGGGAAGGGAGTGATTTCTCTGGCTTACATGAGCCATCCGGGAGCAGATGAAGGATTCGGAATCGAAACGAAGGACGGCCATACTTTTTTCGATCTTATGCTGGACAGAGCAAACGAGTGGGGTTCTGACGGCGTGATATTGGGCTCCACCCGCAGTGACAAGATTAGGCAGGCGCGCGCCAAACTAAACAAATCAATCAAAATTATTTCTCCAGGTTCGGGGGCACAGGGCGGAGACCCGATTGAATCTCTGAAATCTGGCACAGATTATCTAATCTACGGGAGATTAATTGTTTCCGCTCCGAAGCCAAGTGAAGCAGCTAGGCAGATTTACGAGAAGCTGAAGAAGCTTCCTGCTTAGCAAGGAAAGAATTTGCCTCGCGAAGCACGTTTTTCGCGTTTTCAAATGTCAATCTTCTAAGAAGCTGGTCAAACGTTAGCCAATCGTACCCCGAATGTTCGTACGAGATCCTCACCTTGCTTTCATTTGTGGCTGCAAGGAAGAAAATAACACGCTTGTGTGCGAGGTTATTCTGCCGCCGGTAATAGTACTCTATCTCTTTTTTGAAGCCCGGAATGAACGAATCTATTCGAATCCCCGTCTCTTCAAATATCTCCCTTTTTGCCGCCTGCTCGAGGGTCTCTCCCTTTTCGACCGCTCCTTTTGGGAAATCCCAATGCCCGGCAGGATAGTGCAGCACAAGGAACAATCGGATAGACCGGACAGGATCGTCTCGAAAAATTAGTGCCCCAGCCGACGTTTCTTCAATCATCTAAGCTCTCTCTGTCCTAAATGGGGATTTGCAAAAAGATCAAAAGTTTCCAATGATATAAAAATCAATCTTTCAAGATTCCAGTTTCAAATGAGGTAAGGATTTTCTTTCTTTATCTTTCATTTTGGATTTTTGAAAATACCAATTTCTAACCTAAGGCCGCGGCTTGGGTTGCGACTCAGTCCATAGAAATTCAAAATAATTCTTCGCAAACGACGCGAGCCCAGCATGATCGGACCAGATTGCAAGCGCCTCTCTATTTTCTGAACTACGCCCTAACAAAAGAATGACTTCTGTCGCGTCAGCGATAACGCCGCCTCCGAACATGTTTTCTCTTAGCCTGAGTTCCGCGAGAGAAGAGATCTTTGCAATCGACCTCTCATTCACATCTCCGCTCATCAAGATCCTCACGTTCGCCCCAGTTGACTTTACGTTTGTGAGAGCTGGAATTACTAGATCCACAACAGAGTTGAGAGCTGGCGGAATTACTACCAGAAGCTCTTTCTTGACTCGGTCAATAGACTCTGTGATTTTTGCGATGATATTGTAGTCGCCCCGAATAATCCAGATGTCAGGTCTCTCTTGGATCTCCTTCATCTCGTAGATTGGCATGAGCTCGCTTAGAAGGTGATCTTCACTTGCCTTGAGTTCTGCTTCCATTCGCATTCTAAGAGCCTGCAGGGCTGTTGATGGTGATTTAGGGAAGTATCTCGTCGGCCGACTGTGCTGCGACTCGACCCAGCCCTTCCGCTCCAGATTTCCCAGCACTTCATAGATTTTGGAAACCGGCACGTCAGAATCTTTGCTGACTTCGCTCGCCTGAACACCTGGATGAGCGAGAAGCGTCACGTATGCTTTGATCTCGTAGTCAGTAAGCCCTAGATCCTGCAGTATGCGCCTTGTCTTCTCGCTTACCTGCTCGGCCGCGCTCAAAACTTCTTGTCGAAACGAGCATACGCTCGCTGTTTATTTTAGTGTAACAGTTCAGCGGAATCTAGTGTTTGGGCGTCAACTTGCGGATATACAGGATTGTCCCAACAACGATTACTAGTCCGACTAAAACCGGAATTCCATACCTTATTGGAATGTCATCGTTGATGTTTACAACAATTGTGCTTGAATTTCCTTTTACCAAATGATTTTGATAATAGAAAGTCAAGTTCCCATGGTTGATTACGTACGCGCTTGGCTGATCTGTCCTGACGGTGAAATCATGAGTGACGCTCTGGTTTGGACCGATTGACGGAATGTTAAAGTTCGGAGATTGTCCATTAACAAGATCCAGCCCATTGGGAATGGTGAGATCGTAGGTCACATTGTTAATGACAACATTCGAGGGGTTCGTTACATTGACGACAACTGAAATATCGTGTAGTTCTTCTACCTTGGGTCCCGCAAAAGTGATCTGCGCTGTTGGTAAAGCATAGACTGTGACTTTGCTCACGTTACTTTGTGCCGTCTGGTTTGAACCTGCAAACAGGAAGTTAGCTGTTGAAGAGGTCGAATTGTAAATTCCTTGAGAGCCAGTCAGATAGCCTCCCAATGTTTGGTTGATTGACTGCCCGCTGCCCAGAATTGGTTGCGTTGCCATATTTTGGGCGCTGGACACATGTATGAAAGAATCGTTTACGTTTGTTAGAGATGCATAGTAAACCGGCAAAGTGCCAGTGTTAACCAATCCAAGTGATATCGTCACGTTAGTACCCTGGAATCCGACTGAAGGAACGATTAGCTTGTTCGCTTTTACTCCCAGGGGAAGTCCATATCCGCTGCTGTAGTGAACGATCGTCTCATTATTCCACCTCGCGGAAATGTTGGCGGGCTGGAACAGGATGTTCTGATTTGGGGACGTCACATTCAGAGAATACCTGAATGATTCATTGGAGCTCCCCTTTAGAGCAGAAATATTCACATTAACCAGAGAGCCGCTTGCATGGATGCTGCTTGTATTGATAGCTTTCCAGAATGTCATGCCCAGAGGAACGGCATCTTGAACAGTTACGTTAGAAACTTCATTCGGAGATCCGTTGAAAACTGTGAGAGTTACATTTGCAGAATTCGAGGTCGCGTTGCCAACGGTAACCAGCTTATGCAAATAAGCTGCTGGGGTGCCGGGAGAACTGAAACTAAATACGGCGCTCATAGTGTTAGTGGTGGTGTTAAGCGAGCGGCCGCTCGCATCAGACCAGCTTACTGGATAAGAAACTGTTGAGTTGGTCGAGGTTAGCCCGCCCGAGCTAGCGTTTGAAAGGAAACTCCATGTCGAGCCAACTGGCAAGTTCGCTTTTGTGAGAGTACTAGAAACCAGATTAATTGCAGGACCGCTTCCCTTGTTCGTTATGGAGACATTTACCGAAAAAGTCTGCCCGGCCTGTATTGTTCCACTAGGCAGCGTCTCAGTCGCTTCGAGAAGCGGCTCATTGCTAGCCCCAATAATTATCGTTTCAGGGTTCAGGTATGCTGTTGCAGTTACTGTCTTGTTGGCTGCAGAAACAAACTGGTACGTAACGGGAGTTGCGGGGACATGAATCGTCCCATTGGAAGCTAATACAGTGAACGCATAGGCTATTGTTTCTGTGGAACTGGCAGAGAGATTTGCGATCTTTCCAGTTTGCCCCACCGTCAGATTGACAAGGTTACTGTTTTGATGAACCCACGAATCGTTGAAATTCACATTATTTGCAACAGGGGAACCCGCAGGGCTAACGTTGCGGACGAAAATTGTGACAGATACATTCTGTCCTTTAGTTGGCGATAGGGAAGGGGTAATCTGCCTGTAGGCAAGGATGGTCGGAAATGAAAAATCAAGAGTCGCGTTTATGTTGGGCACTGCCCTGGTCTGATTTACGCTCGAAGACGCTGCGGGATTGGCCGTTATTATGGCGGAGAGATTTGAATAATTGTTCACGAAGGTTGAATTTGATTTACTGACTAATCCGCCGAGTACGTGAATCTGAATCGAAGAGCTCGTCGCAACAGAAGAATAATTGTAACCTGCTGTTGATGTTAATCCAAGTTGACTATACAAAGAAAAACTTGAGGAAGAGCTGAGCGCGGAAAGCCCGCCATAAAATAACGAATAAGTCGTTGAACTTGAAGAGTAACTCAGTTTAAAGTAGTTCAGATCGTTCGAATTTAGCTGACTCTCAGTAAACATTGAAGCAAATCCGTTAGCAGTTTGCGGTATCAGAGGATAAAGGTAAACGTGAACCTCGGTGGAGTAAGTGCTCGGCGAGAAAAAGGTGAAACCATTTGCAGAAGTGGCTACCTGTTGAAATGCCAATCCAAAACGCTGGCTAAGGGTGCTTGCAAGTTGGGAGGCGTCAGATAGCGATGATCCGTTAATCTGCAGAACCGCACCATCGGCGTAGGGCTCGGTGCTTCCCAGCAATCCAAATCCGTATTTTGTGAAAACTTCGTACTGGGATTTCCACGAATTAAAGTGGGTGAATGTAACCGAGAACGATGATACCGAAGAGGGAACTGACACAGAGCTAACTGTGATGTTGCCTCCGGTCAGACCGACGCGCCAGAAGGCCTCGCTCGCGGTCAGATATAACGAAAGATTCTCTGAATACGGGGATGAAACTGATGGAGCTAGAACTTTCGCAGTGGAGGTCTGGAAACCGTTGCCGAAGTTTAATGCGATAGGGGTAGCTAAAAGTATGGAAATGACTAGGACAATAAATACGATGCCGGGAGCACGCAATGCATTTTTCAAAAAAACTCGCTGAAATGGCGTTATAAAGTTTGCAAGCATCTGCGAGGCAATTTGTTTCGTCTCAAAGTCTCAGCTTGAGCTTCTTCTGTGGCTTAAGCCTTCCTCAGGAGGATCGTCAATCCCTTTTTCGTCTAAAACAAAAACCACTTCTCTCTCCGCGTGATATGGACTGTCAACCATTCTCGCAACACGGTTTTTCCCAGATTTCCTCACGTAAATTCTGTAAGTACTTGTATGTGCAACGACATTGCCTCCGGTTGCCTTTGTCGGATCTCCGAAGAATGTGTCGGGGGAGGATTGCACCTGATTTGTAGCAACAACTGCAACGTTGTACACTTCCGCTGTCCTAACTAGTGTATGCATGAAGCGATTAAGACGCTGCTGACGTTCAGAAAGAGTTCCTCTCCCCAAAAACTCTGCGCGATAGTGCGCGACCGCACTGTCTACAACTACCAGCCTAACTCCATGACTCCTAATTTGAGAACCGAGCTCACCGACTATGAGCTCCTGGTGCGAGGAGTTGAAGGCCTTGGCAACTATTATGCCGTTCAAAATGGAATCGGCGTTTTTTCCCCGCGATATTGCGATCTCAGCAATTCTCTCGGGTCTGAAAGTGTTTTCAGTATCGACGTATACCACTCTTCCATCCAGACCGCCTTCTTCAACGGGTAATTGGGTCGTGACACACAATGTGTGGCAGACCTGAGTCTTTCCCGAGCCGAATTCTCCATAAAATTCGGTTACTGCTTGAGTTTCGATGCCGCCCGCGAGAAGATCATCGAGATTTCTTGAACCCGTCGAGATCCGCTCAATCGATTTTCTCCTTTTGTAAATCTCAGAGGCCGAAACAAAGTCATCGTCAAAGTACTTCAGCTCGACTAGTTTCGTCCTGGCTTTATTGCAAAGTTCAGTTGCTCTGGCAAGGTCGGACCCCACGGCGTCTGCAACATCGCTGGGCGACTTTACTGCGAGATCCAGAACTGTAATAATGCCGATTTCATTGAGCTTTGCCTTTGTCGCTGGACCGATACCGTCGAGCTCATCGATCTCGACATCAGCGACAGCGCCCTTGCTGACTTCGGGAAGACCTGATCCATCTTCCGGCTCGTTGGCGTCTGCTTTGTTCATTTTCTAGCGCGCACGGTTTTTTGCTAATCCGGAAGAAACCTGACTTTATGGACTTACCCTGCTGATCGTTCTGGGGAATAGGCTCGTTGCCCTAATATGCTTCAATCCACACATCCATCGCGTTGTTCTCTCGGCGCCTATTCCAAAACCAGAGTGCTCGGGCATTCCGAATTTCCTCAGCTCCAGGTACCATTCAAACGACTCGGTCGGAAGCTCCTGTTTCTGAATCCGTCCCATTAGCTCTTTGTAATCGTGAATTCTTTGGCCACCTGTTGCAATCTCTCCGTAACCTTCAGGAGCAATTAGGTCTGCAGATTTCGTAACCTTATCATTTGTCTCTTCCGTCATATGATAGAATGATCGGGCAGATAGTGGGTACCCGGTTATGAAAAACGGGACATCAAATTCTTTGGAGACAAGCCGTTCGCCATCCGTCGGCAGGTCCTCTCCCCATTCGAACGAGACTCCCTTCTTAATCGAGATCTCTCGTGCCTCATCGTAGCTGATTCTCGGAAAGGGCACCTCAGGGAATTTGAAGCTGCGACCCAGCGTCTTGAGATCTTCCGATCTGTTTGTCAGCACTCTTTCAGCCATGGCATTCACCAAGTTCTCCTGAAGGCGCATGTTGTCGTTCTGATCGGCGAAAGCTTGCTCTGCTTCGATCATCCAAAACTCGGTAAGATGCTTGCTCGTCTTTGATTTCTCTGCCCTAAACGCCGGCTGGAAAATAAAGACCTTGCCAAGAGCCGCGAGTGCGGCTTCTTCGTAAAGTTGCGCACTCTGGCTCAAGTAAGCCTTTTTGTCAAAGTAGTTGATTTCAAAGAGCGTCGAGCCTCCCTCGACAGCATTCTGAACAATCGAAGGCGCAGAGATTAGAGTAAAGCCGTTCTTTACAAAGTGATCGAAAGTTGCGTAAACAATCTCTGCTCTGATTCGTATAATGGCGGATGCTTTACGTCCCCTAATCGCAAGATGCCGCTTGTCGTAGAGAAAAGACGAGCGTGATTTTACAGCACTCCTCGTTATCGGCCAGTCTTCCGCGAGAGATATGATCCAGAATCCAGCGACAGAAATCTCCTTTCCTCCTGGTGCTCGTTTGTCTTCGCGTATGACTCCTTCCACGGCCACAGCTGATTCTTTCGTTGCAGCTTCAAAATCTGCGAATGCCTGAGATGGGACCCTATCTCTCTTGCAGGCTACCTGAATGTATCCGCTGCCGTCTCTAATCGTAGCAAATTTGATTCCGCCGATCGAACTCTTGGTTGCAACCCAGCCCATAATAGTAACTGAAGCGCCAGGGGCTTCCTTGAGCGCTTGTGCAATGGTGTGAGTTCGCGACTTCGGTCTTGGCAAAGATTGTTGAACGGTCATTTGAGCAGTTCGACGTCCGAGTTTCCTTTTCTAAACCTCTCCAAGGCCTCGCATCCTTTTGAATCATTCGCTAGATGCGGCAATTTACGGGAATGATTTTCAAAAATGTTAGGAAAAGGAAATTTCATTTTTTTTGCAGTTCTAGTTTCAGTCTAATTTTCCTCGAAAACCAGGGCTCTGAATTTGTAAATCGCAGTTCCCGGAACGAGCCATTGATCAGGTGGTGCCCCTGCCTTCATGCAAAGATTACACAGAAACTCTTCCGCCTCCCAGTTAAACTCTGAAGCAACTTGTGGAAGGAGCAACCCCGAACCATATGACCACCTCATGATCAAGCCATCCTTTCCGACATCAATTCTTGAGGGCAATTCGGTTGGGTTATTCACTTCAATCTGCACAGGTTGTGCAATGACGCTTACCTCTACCAACAGTCTTGAAAGTTCACTCTTTTTCACTGGGGGAAACCTCGGGTCGCCTGTTGCTGCCTCGATAGAAGCGTTAGTGAGCGCCCTTGAAAGCTCGAAAACAGGGTCGGGGTAACCGATGCATCCTCGAAGTGATTTCCCAAGATCTTTTTCCTTCAGCGTGACAAAGCAGCCCAACTTTTGTTTGAATCGGGGATCTGAACCCAATGCTGGTTGTATCTCTCGCCTCCCTGTTTCGAGAAATTCAGAAATTGTATTACGGGCAGCGGTAGTAAGCAGAGGACCGTCGCTTTCGGCAAATGTTACCCTAAACAAATCCGCACTATTCATTTATTGGTTCACGATCTTTCATTTCGTTTTTTTGGTTAGCTCGGAATCTACTTCATCGAAAAGAGTTTTCATTTTCCTCCAATGACTTCCTCGCCAATATGCTTTTCCACAATTGTTGCATGAGTAAATGTTTTCGTTGTCTTGTTTTTTCGTCCCCGTATCAGCGATCTCCCCATTGCAGATGGAACACCTAGAAACTAAAGAGTCTCTGGATATTTTCTGGACGCCGGACTTTGCGAGAACCTGATACAATTTTTCCTTTTCGCTTTTCGCGTTTACGAGAATTGCATTGCCTTTCACAGCTTTTGTGTAGACATACAAATCGTGATCCGCTGTTAGAAGGGTTCGGCCAGTGGACAAGGTCACTTCGACTAGGTCTTTGTCGTTAGATATTGAATCGTAGATCGTGTCAAATCCCAAAATCCGAAGTTTTCTAGCGGTTGAACCTAGCATTCCGTCGACCAAGAATGTCGGCTTTTGCTGTCGTTCCAAATGATGAACCGAGAGCTTCAGGAGTCTCAGAAGAAGAAATTACTCAGGCACCGTCAACGGCGTTTTGGAGTTCTTCACCTTCCGGATTGCCAGTAGTGCACTCGCCACAGACATAACGGCCATCGATTTCTAACAAGCGATCTGACCACTGGTTGCACGAGTCGCAATAACCCGCAAGAAATGTGGGCTCTTTTGTTGCTTGACTCGTCATTATCATAGCCTTTTCAGAAATGATATCAAAGAGCTCTGGAGTTATAGCTAAAATGTCTGAAATGGAAATGATCCCCACAATGCCATTCTTGTAGCTTACTCCTAATCTTTTGATGCCGTGCTTGCGCATTGCACGAGCTGCCTCGATTATCTCTTTCTCACTTTCGATTGTATACAGAGGCTTAGACATCACGTCAATTGCCCTAACCGAACTCGGTTTCGTGTCCTTGCTTACCACCTTGGTTACGATGTCGCCATCGGTCACGATTCCGATTGGACGATCATTTTCTGTAATGACGACGCTTCCTGCCTTGGATGCCGTCATTTTTTGAGATACTTGCTGTATGGACTCGTCTGGATCGGCTGTAATCACAGGGCTATTCATGACTTCCCGGACTAAGACTCTGGTCCGCACAGGAGATGAATATTCTGAATTTTTCATTGCTAGCTCGCTGCCCCGTCTGGAAGAGAAAACGGGCTTACCGCTCTTAATTGTTTTGTTTTTCCAATATGAATTTGTACCCGCCCGAAGGTAACACTCGCAAGACTTCGTCAAGAGGCAGTTTTTTGCTTGCTTCCTTTACCTTGGAATCCTTTATCTTGTTAACAAGTTGCTGTTTCAACTTGCGAGCAAACATCGTTCCCTTTTCTCTTCCCGGCCCGATCTTCACATGGGAATGGCAGTAACCGGAGATAGATTTCTCGGGTCCGCACACAACGAGAAGAGACCCGGAATCTGGGACAGACTCTTCGTTTGAAGGTTTGTCCAAAGTGGGGAGATTCCCGCTTGACATTATTCCAACGGCAAGCTCCGTCTTGACGTGCCTAATAAAATTCTTCTTTCCCTCGATGAAAAATGATCCTCGCGGCAGATACTCACCTGAAGGGGCGCTCTTCTTGATTTGATCCGGAGTTACCCAATAAGCGTCCGCCGAACCGAGCTCATCTTTCCATGCACGACTGAAGCTGACTGTGGACTGAGCCATTTCAAGAGCAATTTCCTCAGAAAGGTTGGCGGTTTCGTTTCCCTCGTTTCTCAAGATGAAAAAAGGAGATCCATGCAAATCCGCGTGGAATACTATATCGTTCTTGCCAGTATATTTGTTGATGACAATGCTGTTCGATGTACTGTCCCTTCCTCCCAATGCAAGTCTTCCGTCAGATGTTACAAACCAACGATATCTTTCAAACCACTGACGTTCTCTCCTCTCTGTTATCAACTTCCTCTCAGCTTTCTCCTCCTGGGATCGGGTTGTCTCAACCAAACTCTCTTTCTGTTCCTCGAGAGTTCTCATGATATCCTCCAGGTTGCGCGTCTCTGAATCAAGGCGCTTTGCCTCGTCAAACAGCCGCGAACCCAGAGCGGTACCCGTATACGATTTTAGGAAAGATCTGGGTTCGAACAAAAATCTGGCTTGATTCGCAGATTCTTTAGAAAGCTCAAGAACATCATAAGAGATGAGTTTACTTACAAGTTCCTGGTTCGAATTCAGATTTTCAAGCTGAGAAGACATCAGTGACTTTGCCATTATCCGCAGGCCCTCTGCTCTTCTTTTATTCGATTCAATCTGGGTTGCCTGCTTTGCGAGAGCTGAACTCAACTCAGCTGCCTTCGCTCTGGTCTTTTTAGATACCGACCTTCTCCTTTCAAGCACTATAGCCTGGACAAGTACCTCATCCAGGGCGTCACTCAGGCTAGGGAATGAACTAATAGTTGCGAGTTTTTGTTGTTCGTAAAGCTTCCAGGAATTAGGAATTATCGGGCAAACGTCAATATCAAGATCAGAATCCTCTAGAGGAACCAAGATGAAACCGGCTTCACTATTTCGAAGGTCGTTGCGCAAGATCTCGCAAACCATAGCAATCTTCTCCAGATCTCCGGTGTTGAGCTTTTCGGAAGGCAGGTTAGGATCGATGTTTGCCCTAAAGAAAATTTCTTCAACAAATTTTCTGGATGTGCCAATATTGCGACCAAACCATCGAACAGCGGAAAGATTGTCCTTACCAGCTTGCGCGGCGGTGGTTGAATGAATGGAGACGAGTTTTTCCTTGTCAATATCTTGAAGCGGAACTCCTCGAGTGGGCGGAAGAGCATATTTCTCCCCTACCTGAAGATTTCTATGTCGAAAGCTTTGTGGCTTCTCGACGTCCAATATCAAATCTGCTTGATCCGGATCAGTAAGTACCAGATTTCCTTGTGCGAAGAACTCTGCATAGAGATTTCGATTTTCTCCCTTTCTGCTTTTGAAAGAGTATTTTGCAATTCGCTCATTGCCAACTTGCTCGACCGAAAGGAGGGCAAACCGTTCGAGCACCCTTACTCGTGACACAAAGCCAGTTGCTTGAGAAACCGACAGATTCTTGGTCGTCATCCAGTTCGCGAAAGAAGAAACAGCAATCAGCTTCTCAGGCTTGGTTGAATGATTCAGACGAAAAAGTGCTCCTTCCTCCATCGAGTAAATGCCGCTGACAAAATAGTCCTTTATTGACTCTGAAATTTTGCCACAGAGCAAATGTATCTCGATCGCGGAGATTTCCATTTATTCATCAATAATCCGTTGATTCTAACGCAAATTGTTTGCCTAGACAAACGACCGAAATCCTAAAAAGATGTCCGGCACTTTTTTCATTTCTGAATCCTCAATATTGCTTGCGTAAAGATGGATAAAGGATTCGCATACGAAAAAATAGATGAATTTGGATCTTGGCAAAGCCAACCCGCAATAATGCACTGCCGGCTATTCCTCCGCTGGATCCTTCGATTCAAAGAAAGATGCTGGGTCGTCTTTACTGGATACGTGTTGGTTTTGGAGCCGTTGGAGGATTTCTTGCGGGTCTGGCCGGTTTGGTAACACCTCTAGAGCCGGTAGCTACCGATATTTGGACCCAGCTCAAAGACAACGTTGCCAATCCAAATGCTTACTATGGATTGTATATCGCTGTCATCATTTATTTCGTTACTTACTATCTCGCAAAATACACTCTCTTGAAAGGCATAGCACCGAAGGACAAAAACCGGTTGATCACTCAGGGAATCGGTTCTTACATAATGATGTTCATTTTCACTTGGATTTTGTTTAACACGTATCATTTTTGCACTTTGCTGAGCGCTTGTCATGCCTAAGCAATTCCGCTCGGCCCGATCTCAAAATCTATCTTCTTGCCATCGAGACTCGGCTGAATGAGCTCTGCATACCTCCTTCTGTCCACTCTTGAAAAATATACGCGGAAAAGAGAATATGCCGAGAGGACCTCTCCGGTGGTTTCTCCTTCGCCAAAGTCTCCCCGTGATCGAATCGAGTTGCTAAGCAAAACCGAGATTCCACGCCTGTTTGCAATGTAGGCTAAATCCCTAGCGTAGAGAGAAAGTGCTCGCTGTCTCGCCGGTATCTCGTTTTCTTTCGAAAAGTCAGAAACAAAATTGGAAGTTATATCATCAATTATCAACAGACGACAATGCGAAAAAGTTAGGTCTTCTTCGAATCTTTTATTCACCTGAATCTGAGATGAGGCGCTACGAACAGAAATCGAGTAAATGCTTTCAAGAACTCGTTTCGAATTTATCGAGCGATTTTCGGCAATCTCTACAATTCGCTCTGGTCGAAATGATCCTGTACAATCGACGAAGACTGCTTTGATTCCCTTCTCGCCATGCGTTTCGAGGAATTGACACGTAGTCACGGCATTTTGAAAACAGAACTGTGTTTTACCTGTTCCTGCCGCACCAAAAACATCTGTGATGCAGCTTGTCGGTAAGCTTCCGCCTAAAAGATAATCAAAAGATGAGGACCCGGTAGTTATTTTCAAAATCGCATGACGGACAAAAGAGAATCTTTCCACGTGTGATTTCGCGACTTCGCTCATGCGAATCCTTCACCAGAATTGTTTTTCACTTGAGACAAAAGTTTCGCGGAGACTTCAATGTTGTGAACAATTGGTTAGGGATTCGATCAGAAAAAGTCTACTTGGGAAGGTTTTTATCTACGAAACCAAGACTGGGCGCTTTAAGGATTAGACGGTGTCTCAACAACAAGGCAAAAGGCCGTTGAATGCGCTTCAAAAAGCCATCAACAAAGAAGTGTCTGTTCGCTTAAAGATGGACCTTGAGTATCGCGGTAAGATGAGCAACGTCGACCCTTACATGAATGTGATACTCGTAGATGCGACTGAGTATAGTGGCGGTAATCCGTCTGCGAATTATGGCAAGGTAGTCATACGAGGAAATAACGTTCTTTTCATCAAGATTTCGAGCAGCTTTCAGATCTAACTGATAACTACTCTTTTCTTTTTTCCCTTTACGAAATCAATGGCTTTCTCAATTTCAAATTTTATTCCGAATTTTCTCTCGAAAAACGAACCAGCGTTTTCGATATCTCTCTTCAACATCTCCGGAGCATTTGCGTGGGAAACCGGCTCAAATTGTGGCCAGTCAATGATCCAAGGTTTTTCGCCGTCATATAGAATATTGAACTCGCTCACATCGCCATTTATCATGTCAGCTCCGTACGCCCTTCGGATATCATCCAAGATTTTTCTAAGTAGCTGCTTTGGTTTCTTGATATCCTCAACTGTACATTTGAAAAGCATCTTACCGTGAATTTCTGACATCACAACTGCATGCCTATCTCTCGCAATGAGATCAGGAACTTCAATACCTGCCTCTGATGCCTTTTTCAAACCAATGGACTCTTTCTGTGCGGCAGCGATGTTTATTGCAAGCCATTGATGCTGACTGATGGGATTGGTATATGACCTAGATCTACGTGTCGCGCGAAAGCTCACGCGACCTATTCGATAGAACTTTATCACAAGCTCTCGCCCCGAATCGCTCATAACCTCGAAAACATCGGACTCTTTGCCCATACCGATAGACTTGCCCATGCTCGAAATTACATTTCTTTTGACAAGGGAATTTAGGGCAATAGCATCAAGACCGGCGGTGTTCAAGACATAGCCGAACCTGCTTCGCATCACAAAACCCATGTAATTCAACCGGCTAAGTCTGAATTCGACTTGATCGAGATGGAGATTGGTCTCAGCTTCGATGAGTCTGGACGAGATCGCTTCGTGACCTGCCATTGATTTCTCGATCGCTTGCAGGACAGCCCAGTCTTCAGGCTCCAGTCCCTTGATGGCTTTGGCCGCCGTTTGGGCAGATGACAACTGATTTCTTCAATGAACTATTTTCGGAATTAATAATGACTATTAATCCGGAAGATAGGGCAAGCGTATCCGATCGATTACCGCATTAGCCTGTTATTTCTCCGATTCTCC
>Ga0207060_10109_pt1 | contig 32031 bp, 23 predicted proteins | sample Alteio_BWMinCont_30_FD_153270 | JGI IMG/M metagenome (GOLD analysis project Ga0207060, IMG submission 153270) | Enriched cells from forest soil in Barre Woods Harvard Forest LTER site, Petersham, Massachusetts, United States -... | ecosystem: Environmental > Terrestrial > Soil > Temperate forest >...
CCAGCCGTAACTCACAGCGTGGTGCTTGAATTCCCGTACGGACTGATTCGAAAAGTGACGAAAGTGAATCGGAGGCAGGCTGTGAAGTCTGCAAGAGAGTCCTCAATTGCCAGAATTGAGCGCAAAAACTCAGCAAGAACATGGCAAGGACAGCCACATATGTCCAACACAATCCGGACAGAATCGTCGAAAAGTAGGGTGTCAAATCAAAATTGAGCGTCCACGACCAATGTGTCTCTGAAACGCCTGGAAAGGCCGCGCTAATGGAGGTAACTGAGGCAGACAAACGGGACAGGAGGAGCACACCTAACCACGCTGCCACCATCCCCCCGAGAAAGACCCCGCATAGCTGAAATCGGAATTTAGGATCCCGGACGAACCGGCACAGGAGCCACAAAAGCATGTATCCAGCCGCAGACTGAAGCACATACATCAACCACAGACTCGAAAGCGCCGATACAGTCTCACTGTTCATATGGCTCATGGCTCGAGCGTGAATCCAACTCCAATGTCAGTCTACGACAGCTCCTTACGTCGATTGCGGACTAATCCCTCGAGCTTGCTCAATTCTTCCCGACTGATGTGCTCATCGCTCAAGAGCGCCACGAGCAGTTTCGATCGGGAGCCCGTAAAGTACCTGGCCATCAAATGACGAATGGAGAGCCTGTGAAGATCACCGCGGCTGATCAGTGGGCGGAAGACAAACGCCCGGCCCTCTTGTCTGTGATCCACTTGCCCCTTGCGCTCCATAATCCGCAGCCAGGCTTGAACGGTTTTGTAATTTGGAGGTGGATCCTCGCCAGATGCCAGCACAATGTCTTCAATGGCCCCTTCGCGAATTCGCCACAAAATTTGCAACAAGCGAAGCTCTCCCGGCGTGGGGAGTTCTACCTTCTGATTGTGCTGTTTCTTTCCCATCGCTAAATAGATTCTGCAACGAGACTCCCCATAAGATCAACACTTTTGGAATCACGTGCCTGCGCTTATCTGGTCAGATCCCTTATTTGTTCAGCGCATATTGCTTTTGCGGTTGACAAACCATGTCTGAGCCAGTTTAAGAGTTCAGACGCGCCAAGAGGGGATTGTGCGCTGGCTTTTGCCGAGGCAGTCCTGTATCCACCAACCGGTAGCGCAGATTGTCTGCATGCAGCGGAAGCATCCGTTTATAGAGCCAGCAACTTGGTTCGAGGACAAAGCTCATGCTTTACCTTGCAGTGGAAACACCTTCTTCACCTTCTTCACCTTCGCTAAAAGAAGTACTTCGTTTTGCCGCAAGAACTCCGCATTGAGCAGTTGCTTGCCCGCCCGCGTGAGGCGGTAGTTTCGACGACGGTCTTGGCTGTCGTTCTCTACCTCTTCAATGAACGACCGGTCTGCAAGTTTTTCGATCATGGTGTAGAGGGTCGCGGGCCCCATTTGAAGTTTGCCGCCCGACAAGACTTTTACGTCCTGCATGATCAGGTATCCATGTTTCTCACCATCCGCGAGAGCAAAAAGCACAAAGAACGCCGCTGGTGAAAGCGGGCGCATATCTTGCAAATTGCTATTGAGCGGAGCTGATGGATTCATCCGAGGCCTCTATATCACAAACAGATATATCTATATATGATATGTGTCAACTTGTCTTTGTGGAAACGACATGTGGAAACGGCAAGAGCAGTATTTGAAGAGAGGTTTGAACTAGGAGCTTGTCTCTGGAGAAGCAAGACATTTCGATACTTGGCTCACAAATCGATGGTCACTTCTGGTTTTCCGCGATCATGGGGATCGCGGTCAGTTGATGAGGGAGACCACGGCTTCTACCTTTTTGCCGCGCGATCCACACGCTGAGTTATAAGATTCCCAGCCTTGAAGACCATTCCCGGCTTGGACACTAGGGCTTTCGGGCTGGTGAGTGGATCTTTGTGAACGCTAAAGTTGGCTTCATAGCCGTCTCTCAAAGCGCCGATCTTTCGGTGAGGAAAGATGATCTGCGGCGTTAGCGAACACCATGCATTCAGCATGCCTCTCGTCACGAACAACCCGTGCTTCGTCAGTTGAAATACTTCCTCGCGAGAATTCTTGCAATACTGATCGCTTCCAATTTCAATCCGCACTCCTTGTCGCCGCAAGATCTCCAGATTCTCCCTCGTCATTGCGATGAGACGATCTGCAGTCTAAGGTCGGGCTTAGTGTCCGTCGTTGCGAGCATTTCACCAAGAGTAGTAATCACGACAATCTTCTTCCGCGCGGCCAGGCGGGCGTCTGCTTCGTCAATGAGGTACTTTCGTTACATGAGCGAGTCATGGCCCATGTCGAGTCAGCGCACGATTTTTCCGTTGCAGTTCAGACAGGCGTTGACCAGGTTGTACACATGCCGGGTTTTTGGCCCGACGAAACACTAATCCCGCAGCGGGGGCTTTTCGCACGATTGGCCCAACCAGCGACGGATCCAGACCTCTCAGGCTGAAATACTTTTCATCATTGTTGCGCTTCTCAAACTCATCCGTAAACGCAAAGGCAAGACTACTCAGCCTCCGCATCTCTAAGGGTTCTCCCCATCTGGATTTCTGCCGAATTGTATACAGTTATTATGTTTTCGTATACAGTTTTTGCCATGATTGAAGGAGCGACGGGAAGTCTTCGGGCGAGCGTCAGCGAAAAGCTGCTGGACCTCCTCATCTCCGGACATGTGCCACCTGGGCGGATAAACGAGTCGGAACTGGCCAGGAGGATTAAAGTCAGCCGGACACCGTTGCGTGAGGCGCTGGTTGCACTCGAGAGTGCCGGATTCGTTCTGTCACAGGAGCGCGGATTTGCGATACCTGTTCTGCGGTCGATCGAGATCCGTGAGACCTATCCAATCATTGCAAGCCTCGAAACATTAGCTCTCGAAACGGCAGGCATTCCAGACCGCACACAAATCCAGGAACTGACGAGGATCAACCGTGAGTTCCGCCGGGTTGCACGAAAACCACTGGAGGCGTTGAACGTCGACGGTCTCTTTCACGACATCCTGCTGCGGGGATGTCCGAACACACGTCTGATGAATCTGATCTCACGTCAGAAGTTGCTGGTACGGCGGTATGAGTTGCTTTACTTCCGGGAAACACGATTCTTCGAGAGATCAGCGGAGCAGCACGACGAAATCATTAATTTTCTGGCAAGCAGAGACATGGCACGGTCGGTTGCCGTACTGAAGAGCAATTGGACGTGCGCGTTGCATCTCCTTATGTGGTCCGTGCGAGATTGAGTGCCGGTTTTCGCGAAGTCGGCTACACGGAAGCTAATTCTTGAGGCTTCGCATTTCGTAACCAGGAGCTATGATTTTTTGTTGAGGTCGTCGTCCTTGTAGTACTTGGTACCCTGCAGGGTTATCTGGAGGGCGAGACCGTTCTTGGTAATTTGGTAGACCCAGACACCCGGGGCGAACTCTTCCGCGCCCGAGAAAGCTCCGCCCTTTTCGCCTGCCTTGGCCGCCGCGTCTGCTTGTCCTGAACCCGACCAGCCAGAATCGAGGAATTGAGAGAACGCCTTATCGTTTTCGAAGACGAAGATTAGCCGATAGTCCTTCACTCCCACACCCAGACCGGCACCTGCCGAAACCATCTTCATGAAGGTTTCCTGCTTGGAACTGGTGGCGACGGCGATACCTGAGCCACGCGCCGTGCTCAACACAAGGAGGTTCGTCCCCATGTTATCGAAAACGGCATATCCAGCGGATTTTTGGATAGCTCCCTGAGCTGTGGGCTGTAGTTTGTACAGTTCCTGCAGAGTTTTATCAGCCATCTTGCGAGTCTTGGTTCGTTTTTCGTCGGGTGAAGCGGCGCCGGCTAAACCGGTAGCCAGCAGGACCACCGCCAGGGTTGAAGCGATCATTCTGAATTTCATTGACGTTCTCCTTATCTTTCTCATTGAGAAGTTGATTGCAGGGCACGTCACAACATCAGATCTACCTGTAATCGTTCCTGTCCCATGGAACAGGACGTCGGTCGTTTTTTCTACTGTCAGAACTGCTAGTTGTTACGCACGGCGTGTGCAGCGCTCAGGCCGCGGCGCGTACGGGTTTCTCTCCAGATCAGGGACACTTCAAAAAAGCCGCATACATTGCAAAGAGGCTCACCGTGAACAGATCCCTTCCTAAGTGGACGACGCCAACGGCTTACTGCAGATGCAGCGTCTTCCAGCTGAAGTCGTAGCGGAAGCCGAGGGCTGCTGCGTTGTTGCCTCCCATTCCTTGAGCGTCGGTGGTATCTCCCAGCCGTGATTCGAAAAACGCGTAGCCTGATGGCGAGATGTGCCATTCGGCACCGAGGATCGCATATCTGGTCTTGAAGTCCGGGTTGATGAGAGGACTCAGGTCGAAAGGTATGTAATCCTCAAAGCCGCCTACAACTGCAAACTTTCCGAACTTAACCCTGGAATAGATCTCGATTCCGTTCGCGGAAAATCCGACCGCGATGGTCTCCGGTCCGCCCGCGGGATTGGGAATGAATGCCAGGTCGCCGTTGTTCTGCCGCACGTAGTCGGCACCCCATTCAAGGTTGCGCCAGTCGCCTTTGCCTCCAAAGGCCCAGTAATCCGTGCCGTCGCCATGGAGTACTGTGTCTCTAAACGCCTTGTTGAAATAGGTCTTGTTGTAGGCCCCACCGATCTTTAAACCCGGAAGCGCTGTTGCCTGCAAAGAGAAGCCAAAGCCGTTAAAGGCCTGCGAGGTGTCTCCGGTACGCAACTGCCCCTGCGCTCCGAAGTCGAGGACCTTGGCGAACTTGAGATGATAGAGAATCGTCTGGTCGGCGCGGCCGGTACCTGATTGACCGCCGTCAGTGCCGGCAACGTAGGTGGCGGTGGACACTCCCCCGAAAACGTTGAAGCGATCCGTCGTGTAGCTCGTTATGTCGTAGTGGGTGGAATTCTGCTTGCCAAAAGTGAGACTTCCAAATTTGTCGGAAGCAACACCAAAAAAACCAAGGCGAGCGCCGAAGACGGGTTGCGTCGTTTGCTGCAGCACACCGAAACCAGACTCCGTCGTGGCACCGGCGTTGAACGTGGTTTCGCTCTGAACGAGGTTCACCCCCCATTCTGTAGTGCCAATTACCCTGATGGGTCCGAACGTTGTGAAATTAATGCCGACGCGGGTGGCGTTGTCTTGTACTTCAGCCGATCCGTTGGCTGGAATGGATATGATGTTGCGAAGACTCCCATAGGGCTGGAATGCGCCGGTGTATTTCTGTGTAGGGTTTGTCCCCGTTGTGGTAGTTTCAATCGCGGATTTTTCGTCCTCGGACTCAACCAGCGCCGCTGCCGTTGCGGTTGCCGACGGTGCATCTGCGCGGTGAGTACTTCCCGTGCCGAAGTCACCGCCGCAACCTTCCGACACCCAGACCCCCTGGTCGTCGTAGCCCCAGTTTCTGCCCAGGAGGCAGGGGGCATCGCCCGTTGGTCGCAGCATCACAATGCCCGCACGAGTGTCGGCCGAGCATTGTTGTCGCGCTTTGCCTTGGGAGACGCAGCTTACGATGGACGATACCGATGCCACAAAGCTCTGTTGAGCAGTTGACGCTGCGGCCCAGCTCAGAGCCGTGGCTGCAAGGACAAAGTAGCTTCTTAGGTTCATGCTCCTCCTTTCGCGGGCTCGCACCGTCGTCTGACGGCAGACTTCCAGAGAGGAGGCCGATCGCCTCACGTGCGTGAGCTATGTCCAGGGAGATATGTTGGCCCACACCACGTAAGTCCTAAAGGCCTGCCCTTAAGAAACTACCGTTCGGAGCCCGTCGTACGGCATGGTATTCGGATGCCAGCTGGTTGTCCCCTCGTAGAACTAACAGTGCCATCAGCCCTCACGATGATTCGTTCAGGTCATCGTCTGGTGAATACTTAGCGCTCTTGGCAGTGATATTCAAAACCACTCCCTTGCCAGTGAGCTGATACATCCAGACGCCGTTGGAAACTCCCGCCGATACCTGCCCTCCGGACTCCCAGCCAGAATTCACGGAGTCGTTAAACACTTTCTCGTTGTCAAATACAAAGACGTACCGAAACTTCTTGACTCCCGCGCCCGGACCCTCGTGGATCTCAAACATCCTCATAAAGGTTTTACCTTTCGTCTTGTTGTTGACGGCCATGCCTATGCCATTGCCAGACGTGTTGCTGAAAACCGCATACCCATAAGCTTTTTCGACGGCTGCCTTCGCTGGAGGCTCTGCCTTGTAAAGGCGGTGGAGCGTATCTTGAGACATTTTTTGGATGTCCGCCCGCTTGTCTTCTTTGTTGTTAGCGAAGGTGTCCACCGGAAGTACACAAAACAGGGATGTGACTACGAACCAAGACCCGACGAGGAAGCGATTGACTGTCATGGGTTACTCCTTGGATTTCATGGGCCGTTGTCACAGGTTGCCGCCCTGCCAACTCGGAAATGGAGAACATCGATCAGGGAGCGATGGCCGTGGAGTCAACAGAATTACTGAGCAGAACTCAGATTTGAAACTGTCAAAACGGACAGACTAGACGTTGGCCCCGATACGCAGTGACGAGTCACATTCAGAATCACGAGGACTATTTCTTGCGCTGATTCTATGACTGAGAGTTTTGACAGTAGCGAGTCAACGAGCTCTGCCGAACAATATGCGGTTGAGGTTCCCCACCCGTAAAGCTTCGCGCTGGGAAGAACCAGTGCGTCGGTACAGGCAAGCTCGGGGAATGCAATACCCCATGAAAGGAAGTCGATATGCATGCCACTTCGATCATTAGCGCTTTTCGTGTAACAACCCTCTTCTGCATTGCAACTTTGTCTTTGTGTTCCGTTGGCTGCGGAAAGAAAGCGCCGCCCGATGCAGAGACCCCGGCGGGTGCGCCGGCCCAACCCTCTTCTACCTCAGCTCAACCGGCCGCACCCGCTGCACAAGCTGCACCGACAGGACCTGTACCTTCCTTCTCAGCCGCAAGTAAAGTGGGCCTTTACGCTTATCCGGGAAAGGGACAAAGTCATGATCAGCAGCTCATCGATGAGTCCGACTGCTACAACTCGGCTCAGCAGCAGACAGGCGTCAACGCGGATACGCCGGCTCCGCAGCCGCCGTCTTCTGCGGATGTCCAGGCGGCTCAGGCGCAGGCGGCTGATGCTGCGCCGCAACAAAAAGGTGGGCGAGCCAAGGGTGCAGCCAAGGGTGCAGTCGGCGGCGCAGTGATTGGTGGAATTGCCGGGGATGCAGGAAAAGGTGCAGCCATAGGCGCTGGTGTAGGTACCGTGCGGGGAGGGAGACAGCAGCGCAAAGGGAATGCTGCTGCCAAAGATCAGGCCTCGGCGCAGGCTGGGGCGGACGTGCAACAGCAGTACCAAAACCAGAAAGCTGCGTATGACCAACAGCTGAATACCTTCAAGCGGGCGTTCTCAGCCTGCATGGATGCTCGAGGTTATTCGGTCAAATAACTTGCGGAACGTCGCAAGTTCGATATGTTCTGATGTGACCCTGAGGTTTGCGACAGATTGTGGACCTTGCCTTAAGTAGTCGCGTAGGTTATTGAAAGGAAGTAGAGGCCACGGACAGGAATCGAACCGACGCACAAAGTTTTCTCATCATCCTCTAAAATGCGAATCTCAGGGCCAATTGTCCAACGCGACCACTTACGGCAGTACTACTGATAACGCCGAACGTGGGCGATGCGAAGTTGCTGTCGGGATTTGCGAACTGCGGATGGTTGAGTAAATTGAAAGATTCAGCGCGAAATTGAAGGCTGCTGTTCTCATGAGGCCAGCGCAGCGCCACACTTTTTGAAAGGGTAAGGTCGAGGTTTTCCTGTCCAGGACCGTCCGCGATGCCCGTAGAGCTGTTTCCAAATGCCGTCCCGATGCCGTCCGCTCCGATGACTGGCGGACTGGTAAAACAGGATGGGATGAAATAGCTGTTCAGTTTCGACTCGACCGAACCTCCTCTGACCAGGAGGCCTTTGGAGCATGTGCTACTCAGTTGCGCCCGATCTTCGCTGATTCCAAATACATTGGTGGAGTTCGTATTAGCGATGGTGAGAGCGCTGCCGGACTGAAGGGTGGCTATTGCAGCCAAAAACCAGTTAGCGAAGACTGATCGCGTCATCCCACGCTTCGGGCTCGGAAGCGCCCAGGTAGCGCTGAAAATAAACCGATGCGTGCGATCGAAACTGGCCCGTCCCCAGCGCTGACGCGGAGAATTCTGATCGCCCAAAGTCAGTGCATTCCCTGATGACGTTGAATTGATGTCGGCGCCATCTGTGTCCAACGTTTTCGAGAAAGTGTAGGACGCGAGGAATTGAAGACCGCGGCTTAGTCGCCTGGTCAAGCTGGCCTCGAGCCCGTTGTACCAGGAACTACCCTCGGATTCCATTTCCTGGAGCGATTCGGAGGGCACTCCGAGAATAGGAACGCGCAACGGGATATCCGCAACTGTGTTCATAGTTACTCCTCTTATGGGATTGTCGGCAGAGGCGGCCAGAGCCTGGTTAAGAGAGCGCTGACGCATCAAGTGAGTGCCGCGCGTGCCCACATATCCAATTTCCAACAACCAGCCTTCATGCAACTCAGATTCAACATTCAATGAGTACTGCTGAATGATGGCGGGCCGAAAACCGGGCGCAACGGAATATATCGTAGTTGTGCTGGTCGGAGAGTAGGGAGGGAACAGAGGAAAGGAATCCGGTGTAGGAAACGGCTGCGCGAAAGGGGCTTGAAATGTCGCGCCCGCGTTCGCTGTTCCGGCATTCAACCGGAAGACGGAAAACGGAGCACCAAGCACGTTCTGATAAAAGGCCTGGCCTGTCGGCCGGGAATAGTAAATTCCGTAGCCTCCTCTGAGTGCCACCAAACTTGAACTAGGCAGGAATTGCCAGGCAAACCCGATTCGCGGAGCAATGGAGTTTTGTCCCGCAGCATCATTTGCAAACTCATTCTTCGAGCGGATAACTCCGGGAGGTGGAACACCTGGGAAGTTAGAGGCCACGATGTACCCGGCGACGCTCCCTTCAGGCGGAGGATTGGGATCAGCCTGGCTGATGTCGAAGCTCGAGTTTCTTCCCAGCCTGTCTGCAAACTGGCCGAGGCGCTCATAGCGCAAGCCGGCGTTCAATGTGAATGACTTGAGGATCCTGTAATCGTCCTGCGCGAACGCTGACCCCTCCCACGCTCGGTATTCACGGGCGGTGAGGCCGAAGTCATCGAATGAGGCAAAAACATTACTGAACGCGGTGCCATTGCCGCTGGCGCTGAGGCCAAGCAGAAAATCTGGCCAGCTTAGAAATCGGACAAACGATCCGAGTCCCACCAGATCGATGTTGTCCTGCAGCCTGGTGAGAGATCCTCCCAAGCGTACGGCGTGGGCGCCGCGGCCGAAGGTGAGATCATCACCGAAGACAAAGCTATTTTGGGTGATGGCTCTTGGAAAACCGGACGCGATGCTGACGGAGCCGAGAATGTTCAGGCTGGGAAGTTCGTTATTGTCGCTCATTTCTCCTTCGGCAACTCCGTCGTCCGACCATTTGAACGCAGTGCTTGCCTCCGTGTTCGTTCTGGTGCGGACATACCCAATCCGTGCTTCGTTGAGCCAGTCGTTACGAAAGGTGTAAGTGTGGGCAAGCGAGAAAACAGTGAAGTCAGAATCGCTTGGGCTCGGAAAGCCGCGGATATTGCCTCCCGGATTAAGGCCATTACCGGGAAATGTAACGGTCTGGTTGTCATCTGCCATGAAGAAGCGGGCGGAGATTTTGCTGTTCTGCCGAGCAAGGTAGTCAACATTCGTTGAATACTGGTTCTCACTGAAATGGCAAGGATCGGTGAATACTGAAAAGCCCTGCTGCACAAGAGGCTTTTGCAGGTCCACAGTCTGTGGCGTTGGAATCAGGAAAGCTCCATCAGGAAGCTTGAAATTCAGCAGGGTCAGAGCTACAGGATTAATGTTGGAACCATCTGACTTGATCGAGATCCCCCCTTGCGCTCCGCTCATGCCGCCGAACACTTTTCCGAGTGCCGCTGCTGTGCGGTCATCGGTGAGCGGCGGCTCGCTCAAGCTGGCGGCGCAAGCAGTCCGCGACTGACCGGCAGCGACGCCGTTCACCTGGCGCGTGCCTTGATATGAGCCAAAGAACAGAAACTTGTCCTTTTTGATGGGGCCGCCCAATGCAAAGCCAAACTGGTTCTGCTTGAGGACAGGGCGCGGCTGGCCTGTCTGGTTCAGAAAGAAATCGTTGGCATCGAGAACCTCGTTGCGGAGAAACTCGAACGCAGTTCCATGGAAGGCGTTGCCGCCTGCTTTTGTCACCACGCTAACGTTGGCGCCGCCATAGCGCCCATAGGCTGCATCGTATAGCCCCGTCTGTACCTTGAATTCTTCAATGGTGTCTGGACTGGGAATAGGAATTCCTCCACTGCCTGCCGCACTGCCCTGCACGTCGCTCACGCTTATGCCGTCAATCTGAAAATTGTTATCGTAAGACCGTGCCCCATGCACGAAGATTCCATCATTGGATGTAGCAATCTGCGACAGAGCGGTACCACCGAGTCCAAGCTCCCCTGCGTTGTACACCCCGGTTGTGACTCCGGGAGAAAGGCTTGCAATTTGAGCAAAGTTCCGTGTAACCAGGGGCAAGCCGCTAACGGCTGTAGAGTTGACGATTCTCCCAAGGCTTGAATTGTTGGTCTGGATCATCGTGGGCGTCGCAGACACCTCTATGCTGCGAAACACGGTTGCAAGCCGAAGATGGAGTTCGATGTAGACAGTCTCCGTGACGCTTACGTTTATGGTCGTACTGGTGAGGATATCGAAGCCTGTTCTGTTTGCTTGTATCTCGTACCTGCCGGGTGACAACAGAGGAAAACTGAACCGGCCCTCTTTGTCAGAAGTGACCGAGGTAGTGGAACCGTTGTCCATGTTGATGAGACGAACGACCACGGCTTGTAAGACCGCCCCAGTTGGGTCCAGCGTCACTCCGGTCAGTGCGCCGGTCGAAGGTGTCTGGCCAGTTATGCTCTTAGGAAATGACGCAGTTAAAGCCAGAATCGCCAGGATCCATGCCCAGCGCCAATACCATCGACGGTACTCATATAAAATCAATGCATTAGCGATTCTCGCGGTCCAGGGAACGAGCGGACTTCAAACTAATGCGTTCATCGTTGCTCTGCGGCTAATTGTTTCGATATCTTTTGCACGCCACAGGAAATCGGACATAAATATATCCAAATTGCTGTGTCCTTGCTACCGTTACCTACGTCTGCACCTACAATGTAGAATTTGCGTCGCTAAAAGGTTTGATTAGAGCTACTTTTGTTCTCCGCGACTGTATTGGATCCCTGTTGGTAAGAAGCCCCCTGGAGGCTCCCGTGGCAGTTCTTGTGGAACACCGGATCAGATATTACCTTTGGTGGACTTCCCGGCTCTCGTTCAGGCAACTTGACGCAAGCAGAAACGGGGGCGGGAGAAAAAGTGCGCTTCTGTTGATTGCAGCGGCTTTTCTGCTGCCACAGTTGACCAGCGCCGCTCCTCTACAAGCGGTTCGGCGGGTGCTTATTGTCAACGTTTACAGCCCGCTTTCTTCTCCTGGAGTTGCTATGGTGGACCGGGCGATTGTTGCCGGTCTCGAGAAATCTCCTTACCAGATCGAACTCTATAGTGAGGATCTGGAGGCGGCTCTGTTTCCTGATGAAGCTTCCCAGCGCCAATTCCAAGAGTGGTATATCCGAAAATATCGCGACCGCGAACCCGACGTCATCATTGCTGTGGGGCCGGACCCCCTCAAGTTCCTGGTGGAATCACATGAAAAAGCCTTTCCGAACATCCCAATCATCTTCTGTGGAAGCACTGAAGAGATGCTGGATGAATTGAAACTGGACTCTCACTTTACCGGAGTGTGGGGGGAAGCTACGCCTGACAAGACTCTAGAAGCGGCACTCCGCCTGCAGCCGTCTACCAGGCATGTAGTCGTGGTCGGCGGTGTTGCTGCATATGACCGGAAGCTCGAATCGATCACCAAGACAAGCCTGCAAAAGTACGAATCAGAGCTTGATTTTACCTATCTTACCGACCTGGATATGCCCACGCTGCTCGACCGGCTGCGGCACCTTCCGAGTAACACCATCGTCTATCACACTTCAATTATGCAGGATGCAGCCGGTTCCCGCTTCATCGATGCGAGCCAGTCAGTTCCATTGGTTGTCAGCGCCGCGAACGCGCCCGTTTTTGTCGTGGACGATGTTGATATCGGCAAGGGCACAGTTGGCGGAAATGTGTTGAGCTTTGCCTACCAAGGTGAAGTTGCTGCAACGATGGCCGTGAGGGTTCTTAACGGGGAGAAGCCCCGGGACATCCCTGTGGTGAAGAGCGCGAACGTCTACATGTTCGACTGGCGCGCCGTGCGGCGCTGGGGACTGACAGAAAGCAATCTACCGCCCGGCAGTGTCATCCTTTACCGGCAGCCCACTGTCTGGGAAGCCTATCGGAGGTACGTCGCTGGCGGCATTTCACTCATCGTGGTGGAGGCTCTGCTGATTTTGGGTCTGCTGTGGCAGCGTGCGCGGCGAAGAAGGGTGGAGAACGAGTTAGCTATCAGCACTGAACGCCTTCGTCTTGCGGTTGAAGCCGGAAGGTCGGTAGCGTGGGATTGGGACCTCAAGAGCGGACAAGGCCGGCGGGTTGGTGACCTGCAAACAATCTTCGGAATACCAGCCGACTCATATGCCGGAGAGATTGAAGACTTCAGGCGCAATATACACCCGGCGGATCGAGCGATGGTATCGAGCGTGGTCGAGGATGCCAGAGAGAACCGGAAACCATATGCAGCGGAATTCCGGGTTGTGCGACCCGACGGAAGCCTGCGCTGGATAACAGCCAGAGGGAAATTCCACTATGCGGACCGCAACGGCGCTGTGCGGATGCTGGGCATGGCGGTAGACATCACCGAGCGCAAGCAGATGGAAGAGGCCTTGAAGAAGTCCGAGGAGAAGTTCTCCAGGGCCTTTCAAGAAAGTCCTTTGGCTCTTACCCTGACCAGCGCGAAGGACAATCGTTACCTTGATGTCAACGAGACGTTCGAACAGATGACGGGCTGGCACAGGGACGAAGTGATCGGAAAGACTCCATATGACATCGGCGTCTGGGAAGATCCCTCTGCAAGAGTGGCACTTGTGAAGCGACTGCTTGCCGAAGGCTCAGTTCGGAACTATGAGGTCCAAATTCGATGCAGGGATGGTACGAAGAGAATGTGCCTGGGCTCAGCAGAACTCATCGAGATCGACAACGAACCGTGCATACTCTCAGTGGTTGCGGACATTACTGAGCGCAAGGAGATGGAAGAGAAGCTTCACGCGAGCGAAGAAAAACTTGCAGGCATGGTCGCTTCGGCAATGGACGCCATCATTGCCGTCGACGAAGAACAACGGATCGTGCTGTTCAATGCCGCGGCGGAGAAAATGTTCGGCTGCGCCGTAGACGAAGCCATCGGAGGCTCCGTAAGTCGTTTCATTCCCCAACGGTTCCAATCTGCCCACGAGGCACACATACGCCGCTTTGGTACTTCCGGTGTTACAAATCGTGCGATGGGTGCGCTCGGCGGTCTGTGGGCAGTTCGAGCAAATGGCGAGGAGTTCCCAATCGAGGCATCTATCTCCCAAGTAGAAGCCGATGGAGTAAAGCTATTTACCGTCATCATTCGGGATGTAACTGAACGCAAAGCAGCGGAGGAAGCCCTTATTAATTTGAGCGGGCGATTGATTGAGGCGCAGGAGGAAGAATGCCGGCGTATCGCTCGTGAGATCCATGATGACTACAACCAACGGCTGGCGGTGCTTGCCATCGATCTGGAAGAACTAGCCGAGAATATTGGAAATGCCGATGTAGGAGCGGGACGGCGTTTGCATGACCTTTGGAATCAAGTCTGTGAACTTGGCGCCGACCTGCATGTTTTGTCCCACCGTTTACATTCCTCCACCCTCGAAAATCTGGGACTTGTTGCCGGGGCGAGAGCCTTCTGTGAGGAATTTGCGGATCAACAAGAAATAGAGACTGACTTTACATACGACAATGTTCCCTCAGACATTCCAGGAGATGTGGCACTCTGTCTCTTTCGCATTCTTCAGGAGGGCCTGCGTAACGTCAAGAAGCACAGCGGTGCCGACCGGGCTGAGGTTCGGCTGGAAGTGGCGGACGGGAAGCTCCATCTGTCAATTTTCGATCGTGGCAGAGGCTTTGACTCCAGAGTGCGTTCAAGCCAAGGTGGCATTGGTCTTCGAAGCATGGAGGAGCGCTTGCGGCTATTGGGAGGAAGGCTGCAGATTCACGCGCGACCTATGGAAGGCACTAGAATTGACGCGTGGCTGCCATTCACTATCGTCAGCCAGCAAACAAGTTAGATCCAAAGCATGCAGGGCTTTCAGCAGGAGTTTCCCATGCAGGATCCAAAACCTTTTACAAAGCGCCCGCGCGTTCTCATCGCCGATGACCACAGCATTGTGGCCGAGGGGCTTCGTTCGCTGCTTGAGAAAAGCTGCGAAGTTGTAGGACTTGTTCAGGACGGCCGACAGTTACTGGTTGAGGCGCCCAAACTGAAGCCAGACGTGATCGTTCTGGATATCTCCATGCCCTTGCTGAACGGTCTGGATGCAGCGGAGCGACTAAAAGAATCTATTCCCGGCACAAAGTTTGTTTTCCTGACGATGCAAGATGACCCTAACCTTGCTGCCGCGGCTCTTGACCTGGGGGCCGTCGGCTATGTGCTTAAGCATGCCGCGACCTCGGAATTGCTGAAGGCCGTTTCCGAAGTACTTCAGGGCAGGTCGTATGTGACACTGAAACTGCGCTCCGACGACTGGGCTACCCGAAAGGCACGTGCTCGACAATTCTCAAAGGAGTTGACTCACCGCCAACAAGAAGTGCTTCAGTTGCTGGCCGAAGGTCGTCCCATGAAGGAAATAGCCGACATTCTTAAAGTCAGCGAGAAGACCGTCATGTTTCACAAGTATCACATCATGGAGTCGTTCAACTTAAAGAACAACTCGGAGTTGGTTCTATTTGCGCTCAAGCGCCACCTCATTTCCTCTTGATCAGGGGTCGAGAAGGTCTGTCAATTCTGCTAGGTGGCGAGAGCCAGCATTCTTGTTAGGATTACACCTTCAAATCTGATTCGGAACCTCCGCGAGAAGCATCGGACTTGGAATGTATCGTTCGGGCCTTGGAGTTCCGGAAGAAGAGAGGCCGGTATTGGCGCGGCCGCGGATACTTCTCGCTGACGACCATCATCCCGTGCTCGCACGTGTTCTTTCTCTGTTACAGCCTCACTTTGAAGTGATTGGGATGGTCAATGATGGAAAGAGCCTGGTCAGCGAAGCACAACGCCTTCAACCAGATGTGATTGTATTAGACATCACGATGCCGCTCCTTACCGGAATTGAAGCCGCACGTGAGCTCCACAAGGCTGGATCCCAGGCCAAGCTGGTTTTCCTGACAATTCATCAGGACCCTGCATTTGTGCGTGGGTGCTTCGCCGAGGGAGGTCTCGGCTACGTCACGAAGTCGCGGTTGATAACCGATCTTATCCCCGCGATACGTGAAGCACTTTCCGACCATACTTTCGTCTCCCCGTCTGTATTGCGCTGATTGAAGGCTAAAGCAGACTGGTCCATTGACGACTCCGCCCCAACCTTTGCCGTCATAGTAGCCTAGGAGTTTTCCTAGTTTTCACAGGAGCGCCGTTGCATAAGAATTAATGCATAGGAGGATTCTCATGCTAAGTAGCCGTCCTCGTATTTTAGTCGCCGACGATCACACCCTAGTGGCAGAGTTGTACAGAAAGCTCCTCGAAACGGAATTTGAAGTGGTGGGCGTTGTGAGCAACGGGCGTGCCATGGTGCGATCGGCGTGCGAGTTGAAGCCTGACGTGATCGTGGTCGATATTGCGATGCCAGTTCTCAACGGCCTGGATGCGGCCCAACAAGTGAAAGCGGTAATGCCTGCGATCAAGCTCCTCTTTCTCACTATGAACAGCGACGTTGAGCTCGTTGCAGAGGCTTTTCGTCGCGGAGCTTCGGGTTACCTGCTGAAAACCTGCGGCGCGGCCGAGATGGTGACTGCTGTACGCGAAGTCTTGCGCGGCAAATCCTATATGTCACAGACTCTCTGCAAAGATGAGGTCAACTACCTTCGCCGGAAAAACACGAAGCTAGAGGAAGAGGATGAGCGGCTCACTGAGAGACAGCGGGAAGTATTGCAACTGCTGGCCGAAGGCAAGGTGATGAAGGAAATTGGCGACATCCTGAACATGACAACCCGAACGGTGGCATTTCATAAGTACCGGATCATGGAATCGTTGGGCGCCAGGAGCAACGCTGAACTTGTACGCTACGCAGTAAGGAATCACATGGTTTCTGCGTAAACGGGTCGATTCTTGGTTTGAACTTTAGACTATGGGAAGGATGGCAAGAGCATTGATGTCGAGGAAGTGAATCCGAACCAATTTGCCGATCTGAGCCTCCAGTGAAGCTGCCTCCGTTGCTATCATCTCGACGCAAACAATTTGAGTCGATGATCGCCCCCGCCAGGATCAACAGAGCGGGACTTTTAGACTTTATTGTCAACATGCCGAGGTCACAAAAACTTCGTTGAGATATGAAACGATCGAGTTTCGGGACAGGCTTCACTTGAAGATGCAGAACGTGGTCAGAGTGTTAGCCGTCACCTCATTTTTTCGACAGTGTGTCGCGTCTTATCAAGGCATGCCCCAAATCACGAACTCAGATAGCATGATGATTTGACTGTTGAACTCTGTCACTTTTGACAGGCGACAATCGTGCTGTGTGACCTTAGACTTTTTCTGTCGCTAGCCGGCAATGGAAGGTGATGTATGTCAACTGCACTAGCTGTCGAGAAAGCCAACGATGTTTTAACCGCATACGGCGCTGCTAGATCGACAGTATCAGGTGCGCCTCTTAGTGCTGAAGAATTGCGCAAAACCCACGCGTACTGGCGCGCCTGCACCTACCTGATGCTTGGCATGATCTACCTGCAGGACAATCCCCTACTGAAAGAGCCACTCAAACCAGAGCACATCAAGAACCGTCTCTTAGGTCATTGGGGCTCGAGCCCAGGATTGGCTTTTACATACATTCACCTAAACAGGCTCATCAAGAAATATGACCTGGACATGATTTTCCTTGCGGGGCCTGGACATGGCGCGCCTGGTGTGCTCGCGCCCGTTTATCTGGAAGGGACGTATTCGGAAATTTATACTGACAAATGCGAAGACGAAGAGGGCATGCATGAATTCTTCAAACAGTTTTCTTTCCCCGGCGGAATCGGGAGCCACTGCACACCGGAAACACCTGGTTCGATCCATGAAGGAGGGGAGCTCGGCTATGTGCTCTCGCATGCGTGCGGGGCTGCGTTTGATAATCCAGACTTGATTGTTGCCGCTGTAGTGGGCGACGGCGAATCGGAAACCGGACCTCTCGCGACATCCTGGCACATCAACAAATTCATCAATCCAATTCGCGACGGCGCCGTACTGCCGATCCTGCATTTGAACGGCTACAAGATCAACAACCCTACGCTGCTCGCTCGTATCAGTCACGAGGAGCTGGAAGCCTTGTTTCACGGCTACGGCTGGACGCCTTACTTCGTAGAAGGCTCTGACCCCGATAGCATGCATCAGGCGATGGCGGCGACAACCGAGCACTGTGTCTCTGAAATCAGAAAGCAGCAGAAGGCTGCTCGTGAGAAGGGCGTGGCAGAGCGTGTTCGCTGGCCGATGATCGTATTGCGATCACCGAAGGGATGGACCGCTCCCAAGGAAGTCGATGGTCACAGGCTGGAGGGATTCTGGCGGGCACACCAGGTGCCGATGGCTGATGTGAAAAAGAGTCCACAGCGGCTTCAGGAACTCGAGAACTGGATGCGCTCTTATAGGCCGGAAGAACTCTTCGATTCCAAAGGCACGCTGATAGCTGAATTAAAAGAGCTTGCACCCACCGGTACACGTCGCATGGGAGCTAACCCTCATACCAACGGCGGGGGCCTGAAGCGAGCTCTCCGTCTTCCAGACTTCAGGGACTATGCGTTCACTTTTGAAAAGCCGGCGACAGTTGAAGCAGAGAACGCCCGGCCGCTGGGGGCTCTGCTTCGCGATGTGATGAAGCTGAATATGAAGAATTTCCGCGTCTTTGGCCCCGATGAAAATACATCGAACAAGTTGAATGACATTTATGAAGTCAGCAAGAAATTCTGGATAGCCGAATACTTCCCGGAAGATGCGGATGGCGGAGAACTGGCGCCGGACGGTCGCGTGATTGAGATGCTGAGTGAGCACACCGTTGAAGGCATGCTGGAAGGGTACTTACTCACGGGGCGGCACGGTTTTATCTCATCCTACGAGGCCTTTATTCATGTCATCGATTCCATGTTTAACCAGCACGCAAAGTGGCTGTCCATCTGTAATCATCTCTCGTGGCGTAAAAAGGTCGCCTCGTTAAACATATTTGTTACGTCTACCGTATGGCGACAGGATCACAATGGCTTTACGCACCAGGATCCCGGTTTCCTGGACGTTGTGGTCAACAAGAGCTCCAGTGTCACGCGTATTTATATGCCGCCGGACGTCAATTCGCTTTTATCGGTTGCCAACCATTGCCTGCGAAGTGAGAACTACGTCAACGTCATAGTCTGCGACAAGCAACTGCACATGCAGTACATGGACATGGATGCAGCCATCACGCATTGCACCAAAGGTATCGGCATGTGGGACTGGGCGTGCAACGATCAAGGGAGCGAACCGGATGTCGTGATGGCGTCGGCCGGTGACATACCAACGCAGGAAACTTTGGCGGCGATTACGCTCTTGCGGCAGGAGTTTCCCGACCTCAAGATTCGTTACATCAATGTGGTGGACCTGTTTAAGTTGCAGCCGAGCAGGGATCATCCGCACGGTTTGACTGATGGGGATTTTGATTCGTTATTCACCGTCGACAAGCCAATCATATTTAACTTCCACGGATATCCTTGGCTCATTCACCGTCTGGCATACAGCCGAACGAACCACAGCAACATGCACGTTCGTGGATACAAAGAACAGGGCAACATCAATACACCGCTGGAGCTTGCGATTGAAAACGAGATCGATCGCTTCAGCCTGGCGATGGATGCCATTAAGCGGGTCCCGAAGCTGCAGAAAATTGGGGCCCACGCCAAGGAAAGATTTCAGAACGAGCAGATTGCATGCCGCAACTATGCTTTCATGCACGGAATTGACAAGCCCGATGTTGCCGGCTGGAAGTGGCCTTATTAAACGGCTCCCCTAGTTGCGGCGATGCCTCAGAGACGGTCCGCAGAGATGATTTCATGCTGCACTCATTTGTCGTTCCGACAGACGAATCGACCTGAGAAAACTCGAATAACTGCACATATAAAGCAGAAAGGTTAAGGCGATGAGTGCAAAAGCCATGATGGAATCTGGGGCAAGGACATCGCAGCCGGACGTGGTGCAACTCCTCAGGCAATATGGCTGCGGCCCGATTCAGTTCACTGGAAATGACGGGTTGTACGAGCGGCATCTCCTTTTTGACAACGTCCAGGACGAAGAGCGGATGGGCGCGCGCGAGCGTTTCGAGGCTGCCGCACGATCTATCCGCGATGTGCTTTCGCAGCGGTGGGTCCTTACTGAGAAAACCTACGAACGCGAGAATGCCAAACGCGTTTGCTACTTATCGATGGAGTTTCTTCTGGGTCGCTCACTGTCCAACAATATCGCCAACCTATTGCTCAGTCCGATTGTGGAGCAGATAGAGAGAGAGAAGAGGATCGATTTCTTTCCCATCCAGGAGCAGGAGCCCGATGCTGGTCTAGGGAATGGAGGGCTCGGGCGGCTGGCGGCATGCTTCCTTGATTCCATGGCCACTCTGCAACTGCCAGCAACTGGTTACGGTTTGCGCTACGAGTATGGCATCTTCAGGCAAGTGATTCAGGACGGGTGGCAAAAGGAACAGCCGGACAACTGGCTGCGTATGCCGGACCCGTGGGAGGTGGTCCGCCCACATGAGAGGGTCGAAATCAAACTGAACTGTTCTTTCGAATTGCACGATGGAGTGTTGCAGGCTGTACCCGGTCGCCCGTCATCCTTGTACGGTATACCCTTCGATCGGCCGGTTGTGGGTTATGGCGGAAAAACGATCAACACGCTACGGCTCTGGGCCGCAGCAAGCGCCGACTATTTCGATTTTCAGAAGTTCAGCAGCGGTGATTTTGTTGGCGCCCTTACTGAGACTCTTGCCGCTGAATCCCTGACGCGGGTGCTGTATCCGGACGATAGCACCAGCATGGGCAAGGCCTTGCGTCTGGTGCAGGAATACTTTCTTGTGGCCTGTTCACTTGCTGATCTTGTGAGGCGTTTCCGAAGGACCAACTCCGACTGGAATACTCTGCCTGACAAGGCAGCGATCCAGCTGAATGATACGCATCCGACGCTTGCCGTGCCGGAACTGATGCGCATCCTGTTGGATGACGAGCACCTCGGATGGGAGCAGGCATGGGATATCACGCAGCGGACGCTTGCTTACACGAACCATACACTGCTGCCTGAAGCCTTAGAGAAGTGGCCAGCCGCGTGGTTCGAGGCAATCATGCCCCGTCATCTGGAAATCATCTATGAGATCAACCGTCGCTTCCTGGGCTCGGTCAGGGAGCGTTTCCCCGGAGATGAAGGGCGTGTTGGCCGTGTGAGTTTGATTGAAGAGGGACCGCAACGCAACGTTCGCATGGCCAATCTGGCGATCGTTGGATCACACAGTACGAATGGGGTCGCGGCAATCCACTCGGAATTGCTTCGTACCATCACGGTCAAAGATTTAGCTGAGATGTATCCGGAGCGCTTCAATAACAAGACGAATGGGGTGACTCCGAGACGCTGGCTGCTGCTCTCCAATCCCGCACTTTCCAGCGCTATTACTGAAGCCATCGGCGATGCCTGGATCACTGATCTAAGCCAATTGAAGAGGCTCTCATCGCTTGCAGACGACAAAGGTTTTCATAAGGCCTTCCTTAAAGCCAAGCGCGATGCCAAGGTTCAATTTGCGTCCTGGCTCAAAACAACGACAGGCCAAGTTGTGGACTGCGACACAATCATCGATTGCCAGGTGAAGCGGATCCACGAATACAAGCGGCAACTATTGAACGCATTGCGAATCGTGGTGCTGTACAACCGGCTCCGGGAAGACCCGAATCTTGAGATGGCGCCACGCACATTCATTTTTGCGGGCAAAGCCGCACCGGCCTATCGACTGGCGAAGCTGATCATCAAGTTCATTAACAATCTGGCAGGAACCATCGATGGGGATCCTGCAATTCGAGAACGAATCAAAGTGTTATTCCTGCCCGAGTATTGCGTTTCACAGGCGGAGCACTTGATCCCGGCGGCCGATGTATCGAACCAGATTTCGACGGCTGGATACGAGGCGAGTGGCACCAGCAATATGAAATTCATGATGAACGGCGCGCTCACAATTGGGACAAGAGATGGCGCAACGATTGAGATGGCAGAAGAGGCGGGTGAGGAGAACTTCTTTTTATTTGGTCTGACTGCGGAACAAGTGGTTGGCAGCCGCGGCTGGTATAACCCATGGTGGCACTATCAGAATGAACCCGAGACGCGCGCGGCTCTGGAGATGATCTTCTCCGATTACTTCAGTCGCAACGAACCTGGCGTTTTCGAACCATTACGCGAAACGCTGCTGACGGGTGGAGATCACTACATGCACCTTGCGGATCTCAAGTCGTACCTCGATGCGGACCAGCAGCTATGTGCCTTGTACTCCCACCCAGATGCCTGGGCGCGGAAAGCGATCCTGAATGTTGCAAACTCAGGAAAGTTCTCGAGTGATCGAACGATCGCAGACTATGCCACTGAAATCTGGAAGGTGGGTTCGTGTCCGATTCCACAGTGCGGAGTGAAATGAGCCGCGAGATCTGAGGAAGGGACAATGCAATTGATCGCAAGCCAGCCAGCCAGCAACGCAAGCCTAAGCCTTCCCGCAGACTCAAATCGTGGTCAGAGCTCTCCGTTGGGTGCGACACCGATAGGAAATGGCGTGAACTTCAGCGTGTACTCACGCGATGCCTCGGGCGTGGAATTGTTGCTTTTCGACAGGGACGATGACGCTCGGCCGGCGCGAGTAATTTCTCTCGACCCATTCATCAACCGCACTTACCATTACTGGCATCTCTTTGTGCCCGGTTTACGGAATGGACAGATCTACGGTTATAGAGTGCGAGGACCCTTCGATCCGTCGACGGGAATGCGCTTTGATGACTCCAAAGTTCTGCTCGATCCGTATGGTCGCGGAGTTGTTGTTCCGAGGAACTACGCTCGTGACGAAGCACAGAGACAGGGCGATAACGCCGCAACTGCGATGAAGAGCGTCGTAGTGGACTCAAGCCTTTATGACTGGGAGGGCGACATACCGCTCACTCATCCGCCGTCGCGCACAATCATCTACGAAATGCACGTGAAAGGGTTTACGTGGCATCCGAACTCGGGCGTCGGCGAGGAGATGCGAGGTACCTTTCATGGAGTGATCGAAAAGATTCCGTATCTCCAGGACCTCGGCATTTCGGCTGTGGAACTGCTTCCCGTGTTTCAGTTTGACGCTCAGGATTGTCCTCCGGAGCGCGTAAATTATTGGGGCTATGCACCCGTCTCTTTCTTCGCACCGCACCAGGGATACAGCTCAGGCCGAGACTCGCTGGCCCCCGTGAATGAGTTTCGCGACATGGTCAAGGCCTTGCACCGGGCGGGCATCGAGGTCATCCTTGACGTGGTCTTTAATCACACAGCAGAAGGTGACCATTCCGGACCTACCTTCTGCTTCCGCGGACTGGACAACAACGCGTATTACGTTTTGGAGCAGGACCGGTCGCGTTATGCAAACTTCAGCGGCACGGGAAATACGCTCAACGCCAATCATCCTATTGTTCGACGGATGATCGTAGACAGCATCCGCTATTGGGTGCAAGAGATGCATGTGGACGGGTTCCGCTTTGATCTTGCATCCATTCTCGCGCGCGACTCAAGCGGCCATGTCATGGCTAATCCGCCGGTTCTTTGGGATATTGAATCAGATCCCGCGCTTGCTGGAACAAAGATGATTGCCGAAGCCTGGGACGCGGCTGGACTCTATCAGGTTGGCAGTTTTGTTGGAGATAGCTGGCGGGAGTGGAATGGGCGCTTTCGCGATGACGTGCGCAGTTTCTTTCGCGGCGAAGAAAGCACCTTGCAGCATTTCGCCGACCGCCTGCTCGGCAGCCATGAGATATATGGCCACGAGCAACGCGAAGCGGAACAAAGCGTGAACTTCGTAACCTGTCATGATGGATTTACACTCAATGATCTGGTTTCTTACAACCAGAAGCACAACGAGGCAAACGGCGAGAACAACAGAGACGGTGGAGATGATAATCGGAGCTGGAACTGCGGAGTTGAGGGGCCAACGGATAATCCCGAAATCGAGAGCCTCCGAAACCGTCAAGTGAAAAACTTCATGACGGTGACGCTGCTCTCGCTTGGGATCCCTATGTTTTTGATGGGCGATGAAGTCCGGCGAACGCAACTTGGCAATAACAATGCTTATTGCCAGGACTCAGAACTTAACTGGTTTGATTGGTCCCTGCTTAAGAAACACGAAGATATGCATCGGTTCGTAAAATTGCTTATCGATAGAAGGCTGTTACGAGATGCAGACGGCCAGCGGCAGGTGATGACATTGACCGAGCTTATCGCTGCAGGTGCGAAAGGCTGGCATGGAGTGAAGCTTAACCACCCGGACTGGAGCAGCCAGTCTCACAGTATTGCGTTCAGCGGGGAGTTGCCAAAGGAGAATGCCCTTGTTCATTTCATCTTCAACGCATATTGGGAGGCTCTCGATTTCGAATTGCCGCCGAATGGGAGCGGAAGTTCATGGCGACGGTGGATCGAAACTTCTCTACCTACACCGCAGGACATCGTACCGTGGCAAGAATCGCCATTCGTTGTTGAACTGACGTATCGGGCGGCGCCTCGATCGGTGGTCGTTCTTTGGGCAAACGCTGGCGACGGTTTGCCTTCGTCTATTTGAATGGGTAGTAGCGCAGACATCCCTTGAAGAGGTGGTCCATCCATGGCGGAAAAAGAGAACGGTAAGAACGGCGGCCGGATGAGTAATAAGGAGTACACGAAGGAACTTCGGCGTCTTCAGGCGGAGCTTTGCAAGCTTCAGGAGTGGGTCAAATACAAGGGACTTCGTGCGATCGTCGTCTTTGAGGGGCGGGATGCCGCGGGTAAGGGTGGAACGATCCGTGCGATGACCGAGCGGGTAAGTCCTCGTGTGTTTCGGGTCATGGCGCTGCCGGCTCCATCTGACCGCGAAAAGACCCAGATGTTCATGCAGCGTTATATCGAGCGTTTTCCTTCTGCTGGCGAGATCGTAATCTTCGATCGCAGCTGGTACAACCGAGCCGGCGTGGAATTCGTAATGGGTTTCTGTACCAAAGAGCAACATAGCGTTTTCCTCGAACAATGCCCCCAGGTAGAGAGGTACGTCGTGGATGCTGGAATCATTCTCATCAAGTACTGGCTGGAAGTCGGCCCTGATGAGCAGGAACGGCGATTCAAAGCACGGATCGCTGATCCGTTGCGGCAATGGAAGCTAAGCCCGATGGATCTCGGGTCGTTCGGCCGCTGGTATGACTACTCAATGGCGCGTGACGCTATGCTCAAGGCAACCGACAGCAAGCATGCTCCCTGGTTCGTCGTTCGTTCTGATGACAAAAAGAAGGCACGACTCAACTGTATCTCGCATTTCCTGAGCAAGATTCCCTATGGAAAGGTTCCGCGGGAAAAAGTGAAGCTGCCACCCCGAGACAACCGCAAACGATATGACGATCAAGCCCCGCTGAAGAAGGCGCATTTTATTCCCGAGATTTATTGACACCGCTCGTGCCGTATGTTCATGTCTCACGGCTGAATCTGCTGATCGGTACGGCTGGGCAGGGTGCATCTGAGGAGAAAATGAATGTCTCGCCGCGCCACATCCCGGTTTATTCCCATCAGCGACTGGCTGCCTCACTCCACACCGAAGACCATACGTGCGGACGTGATCGCAGGCATTGCGCTTGCAGGCTTACTGGTGCCGGAAGCAATGGCTTACGCGGGCATTGCCGGAGTCCCGCCACAGATGGGCTTGTATGCCGCGATGGCGGGAATGTTTGTCTATGCGCTCTTTGGCACATCCCGCCAACTTGCGGTTACGCCTACATCTTCATCCGCAGCCATGCTGGCCGCTCTCGTGGCTCCGATCGCAGTTGGTGACTCCACGCGATATGTTGTGCTCGCTTCAGGCGCTGCAATTGCGGCGGGCATCATCTTCCTGGCCGGCGGTCTGCTCAAGCTGGGAGCTGTTTCTGAATTCATTTCCAAGCCGGTTCTCAAAGGCTTCGTCTTCGGACTCGCGCTCACCATCATGGTGAAACAGACCCACAAGCTCACCGGCATTTCTTCAGGGCAGGGAAATTTCTTCCAATTAGTGTGGCATGTAATCACCTCAGTAAAAGAGGCGAATCTGTGGGCGTGTGTAGTCGGAGCAACCGCGATTGCCGTCATGTTCCTCCTGGGAGCACTTGCTCCTCGAGTGCCATCGGCTTTAGTAGTGTTGGTACTCGGCGTTCTATTCGTCTCCTGGCTCGGACTGAAACAGCGTGACGTTGAGGTCGTCGGTACGATTCAAGCCGGAATGCCTTCGCTGAGCATACCCAGGATCGGTGAAGACCAGGTGGCGGATGTCTTTGTGGGTGCCATCGGAATTGCGCTCGTGCTCACCGCGGAGTCTCTCGCCGCCGGCCGGACGTTTGCCGCGAAGCACAAATACGAAGTTAATCCCAATCAGGAACTCTGCGCCATGGGAGCGGCAAATATAGCATCAGGTTTGTTTGGCGGAATCATCGTAGGCGGTGGCATGTCGGGCACGGCTGCCAATGATAGCGGAGGGGCGCGTACTCAGCTTTCCACAATCACGTCGTCGCTTTTTGTGTGTCTCACGCTGGCTTACCTCCTGCCCCTCATCCGAAATCTCCCGGAAGCTGCCCTTGGGGCGATCGTCATCCATGCCGTTGCACATCTTGCCGACGTTGACACCCTCAGATACTACGCGAAGCTTCGCAGTGGAAGTATCTGGGGTGCGTTGATTGCGCTATTCGGCGTTCTGCAAATGGGAATTCTCAAGGGGCTGATTTTCGCGGTCGCTTTAACACTGGTGGGTGTGATGGGAAAGCTCAGCGCTCCACAGGACTCTGTGCTGGGCAGGCTCGCGGGCTCCGGAAACTTTGTCGATATCGATCGTCATCCGGGCGCTGAACAGATTCCTCACCTCCTGATCTTTCGGCCGAATGGCATGCTGTTTTTCGCAAATGCGAATCGCGTCCGCAATCACTTGCGCGATCTCACTAAGCAGTCGGACACGCCACTCCACGCAGTTCTGATAAACCTTGAAGCTTCTCCGGAAATCGATGTGACCAGCCTTGAAATGGTGGAACAGATGCGGGGTGAATTAGAGGAGTCGAATATTGTGCTCTACTTTGCGCGCGTCGCAGATCGGGTTCGCGATCTATTCGATCGCAGCGGATTTACAGAACGCATTGGGTCGCATCGGATCTTTCCCGGGGTGGATTTAGCTGTCAACGCATTTCTTAAAGACGGCGCTCACGCGGAGAAGCTTGACCAAGCTCGTACCTGAAAGACCGACGAAATCCGGGTCGATCCGATGGAGAGGATTTCCGAAGTGCTCTATGGAATCATCATCATGTTCAGCCTTTGCACACCTGTCAAGACTGACAGTTCACATCACGTTTTCAGCCGCTTAGCATAAATGTGAAACTGCGAGAACGGCCAATCCCGGCGGATGGAAAGTCGACATGGCCGCAACGAACTCTATAAATCGGAGATTTGGATATGAAGAAGATTTCGTTTATTTGGATGGCACTGTTGCTTACAGTCGCGAGCACTGCGTTAGGTCAGGATGTTCGCTACAACTTCGACAAGGACACCGATTTTTCGAAGTTCAAGACTTACAAATGGGTAACCTTGAAGGGCGCGACTCCGGTGGACGATCTCGTGGACAAACAGATCAAGGAAGCAATCGATGCTCAGTTGGCCACAAAAGGGCTCAGCAAGGTGGAGGGGGATGAAGCCAATCTTTTTGTGGGTTATCAAACAGCGATTGGCAGTGAAAAGCAATTCACATCTTACGATACCGGCTGGGGATATGGGCCGGGATGGTACGGCCGTGGGTGGTATGGTGGTGGCGGCGGGATGACAACAGGCCAAACCTCGACCATTTATAACGGGCAGCTTGCTGTGGATATGTATAACTCGGCGGGTCATGACCTTGTCTGGCGAGGAGTAGTGAGCAAGACCCTCGATCCGAAAGCGAAGCCGGACAAACGCCAGAAGAACCTCACAAAAGCACTTACGAAGCTCTTTAAGAACTACCCGCCAAAGGCGAAGTAGCTTCATATAAGTGAACGATGCTAAGCAAAACCTTATACAGCATGCTAGCGACTAGAGGGCAGTCTCCGGAACCTTGAATGTTATATCTTGCCCCGCCATTTGGATATCCATCCGGCGGATTTCAGACTAGGCCGTACTGGCTGACAAGCTATATTGTTCCGGCGACCGTGCTCAATGAATGGCCACAGTGTGGTTTTGCTACCTTAGATAATAAGGCGTTGACTGCACGGCGTAGCTGCCGCGAGAAAACCTGGTTAACGAGACCTTTGGGAGCGTGCAGCGGATTACATTCCAGACTGTAAGTAATGACAGTTACGTCATTGCTCAGTTAGCCGTAGTGTCTTGACATGAGGAGTGAGGTAGGCCTAAGTCCACTCTCTTAGTTGGCGAGGATAAGCCACGATGCGATGGATGAGGAAGTTCGAGCGCCTGCTGCTGATTATTGGTGTGTTGATGCTCTGTGCCTATGTGGGAGCTCGCATCCAAGGCTTCGTCCTGTCGCGCGCTGAGATCATGAGATTCCAGAGTCAGCAATTGCTGGCCCAGGAACTTAACAAAGGAAGCGAAGCAACCGGAAAGGCACCCGATTTCAGTCTTTGGTCCCTGAAACGCATCCAGGGTTACCAGGACAGTCTCGCTTCTCATTTCACGCCCGCGATGGCCCTGCTCCGGATTCCGAAGATTCATCTGGAAGTTCCGGTTCTCGAGGGCACTGATGATCTTAGCTTGAATCGGGCGGTTGGGCATATTGCAGGTACGGCGAGACCGGGAGAAACCAGCGACGGCAATATCGGAATCGCCGGGCATCGAGACGGATACTTTCGAGGACTGAAGGATCTTGCCACAGGAGACAGGATCGAGGTCATGACGCAGAAGGAAACTACCACGTATGTGATTGACCAGATCACCATAGTCAATCCGAGTGATGTCTCAGTTCTTGCTCCACGGTCGCGTTCTTCCGTAACGCTGGTGACCTGCTACCCCTTCTACTTCGTGGGCAGCGCTCCTCAGCGATATATCGTTCAGGCTTCCCTGGCGAGTTCAGTCGCGACGAGTGTGAGCACGGAAAAGAAGGATCAATGAGTGAAACGCAAATGTGAGCAGCTGTTTTAGTAACCGGCACTACGGGCTCCGGCTCCTAGTTCCGAAAGCCAACAAGGAGAGGACACAATGAACCGAAGTAACACATGCATACGATGGTGGCTTGTGCTTGCGGTGGGGGCCGTTTGCCTGACCTTTGCCCTGAGCGGAAGCGCACAGGTACAAACAGAGACTACTACCACAACTGGACACGCGACCAAGGAGGTACAGGTAGAGCATGCACAAGTGTTAACTGTCAGCGGGAACGACTTGGTGGTCAAGATGGCAGACGGCACGATTCGGCACATAGCAAACGTGCCGGAAAGCGCCCGTGTCACCGTGGACGGTAAACAACTGGGAATTCATGATCTGAAACCAGGCATGACTCTCCAGAGAACGATAACCACAACCACAACACCTAAGGTGATTACCACTACACAGAGCGTTACGGGCACGGTGTGGCATGTGCAGCCGCCCCTCTCAGTCATTCTGACCATGGAGGACGGAAAGAATCAGGAATTCAAGATCCCCAAAGGCCAGAAATTTAACGTAGACGGGCAAATGGTGGATGCCTGGGGATTGAAGAAAGGGATGAAGGTTTCGGCGACGAAAGTTGTCGAGGAACCGCTAACAGTAGTTAACCAGCAGAGAAAGCTGACCGGCCAGATGCCGCCTCCTCCGACGCCACCGCCAGCAGACGTTGCACTCCTGGTTGTGGTGGAAGAAGCGCCTCCACCGGCTGCACCGGCTGCACCGACGGTTGCTGAAGCCGCTCCGGCAGCCTTGCCGAAGACGGGAAGCGAGTTACCGCTATGCGGACTGCTGGGACTTTTGAGCCTGGCGTCAGCGTTTGGTCTAAGGCTGATTCGCAAAGTCGCATAATTGTCGGCGTAATTCGTGGCTGGGCCTGTTTCATGCCTCTGTGCAGGCAGCGGACGCAGGCCCAGTCTTTTTGGGTAAGCGCAAACCCGTCGAGGTATCACTCAGGGGTAGATAGATTTATGTAGAAACGTATCACGCGTGGAAGGGGTGACACTGGCAGAACTAACAGTTTACAGAATTCAGTATGTCTGAGACATTTCTCCGTGGCCCCCTGGCAATCTGGTTATGGAGCCGGCATGGGGTTAGCCTCAAGCGTAAGTATCGCCATGTTTGGTGCTCGCGCGAACTCTCCCCTTGTGGGTTTGCGCACTAACTAGTGCTTCAACCCTCATTGACCGGAACTCGAAAATCACGCTTGAGAACGGAGAATGCTATGACCGAATACAAGTCGTCTAGGATCGCGTATGCTGCCACCCTATCGATCATCGGACTCGCATTATTCAGTACGATGGTCGTTGCGCAATCTGTAAAGGTCGAAGGTCTGATCCAGGCAAGGAACGGCGACACGATGATTCTGAAGACCTCGGATTCTCCAAAGCTTGTAGTCCTGTTGACCGATAGCACCGACGTAGCCCAAGTGCAGGGAATGCTAAAGGCCCGCAAGAAGGAAATGTCAATGGCTGCTCTCATTCCCGGACTGCCCGTCAAGGTAGAAGGTACATACAACGATCAAAACCAATTAGTTGCGAAGACAGTCAGGTTCAAGGGAAATGATCTGGAGCAGGCCCAAGCCATTCAAGCCGGCATGCACGAAACCAAGGTGGAAGTTCAGCAGAGCCAAGAAGAGCTGGCAAAACAACAGGCTGCCTTACAGCAACAACAGGCCCAGTTGACTGAACAGCAGGCCAAGGTCGCCGCGAATAAGGCAGCCATCGACGCTGCTGTCGCTCGTTTCGGCCAATTGGACGATTACTACATCAGGGACGAGGTAACAGTTTACTTCGGCAACGGCAAGATCGAGGTGGATCCGCAATACAATTCACAGTTGCTGGCGCTGACTGAGAAGGCCAAGACAATCGAAGGCTACATGATCGAAGTGAAGGGCTATGCCTCCGTGACTGGTAGTGCAGCTTTGAACCAGCGACTTAGCGAAGACCGCGCCAACAACGTGACGAACATCCTGCTTCAGCAGGGACGCGTTCCACTCACCAGAATGCTGGCGCCGGGTGCGATGGGAGAGAGCGACCAAGTCGGAGATGCAAAGACGGTGGAGGGGCAGGCGGAGAATCGTCGCGTAGTGGTGCGCGTTCTGCAAAATAAAGCCATCGCCGGAAATGTAGGCGGCTGAATAGTCGGATTTTGCCTCTTTCAAAGCGCCCTATTCAGAGGCGATCTAGATTCCGACAACCTCTTCAATGCGATTAATAGAGACGGTTCGTCTGGCGGGTATTAAATTCGCATAAGATTTTCGTCTCGCGCTCCGATCATTAGTTGTCTATTGGTCTTCGTCGACTGGCGTCCAGGATTTGTCAGGGTTGAAGAGTTCCATCTTCTTGAACTCGTCGAGGGTGGTGGGACCAAAATCCTTTTGGTACACGACTCCATCATTGCTAACAATGAAGGTCTTCACTCCGGTTACACGATACTCTGCTGGCGCAGCCACCAGGGCGAAGCCTCCGATCATTACGCCTTCGATCACATAGTCCAATTGTCCAAGCGGAGCTGCGGGGCCTTGTCCCTTCAGGACCTTGAAGAAGTAGCCGTGATATGGTTCCTCGCGGCTGCTGTAACCCAATGCGATCGCACGGGCAATGTTTTCACCGATTGGACCGCCCCAGGTACCATCGGAGTTCTGCCATGCAAGGCCATCCTCCTTGCCGGGGGTGCTGATGATGCGCTGCGCGTACTGGTTCACGTTATAACCCTCGCGCTTCTGGAGGGAGTATTCGTCCTGCGCTTCCACGTAGCCACGGCAGATTTGAATGGCGTCGATTTCATTGGATCCGATGCGGCGGTACAAGAGCTCCTGCTTACCGGCCTTGCTGTCGAAATACCATTTACCGCCTTTCTTTACAATCGGCACGGGGAAAGGCCATTCCTCGTTTCCCACCAGGAGAAATGCGCGATTCCCGCTCTTCGGATCTACGGAAACGCTTTCCTTTTCGTGGGCCTCGGCAGCGAAATCAGCGGCGCGCTTTCGGTCCTGAGCGATTTCACCGCTAAATATGATGTCCTTACCGCCAGGACCAAAAATCTGCATCAGCGCAGCCTCGTCGAACTTTCCGGCAGCGTCGACCAGCGCATCGGCAGCCTGCTGCGGCGTGTCAAAGCCCATGACGGCTGCGGCAGGGCCAGCAGTAGCAGCCGGAGGTTCGTTAGCCGGGGATTGCTGGGCAACGAGAAGAACCGGCGTGGACACACATATGAAGGCCACTGCGGCTGCAAGCCAAGGAAGTCCGGAAAGATTTCGATTCGCAGATGTTGATTTCATTTCTGTGCTCCTGATAATTCCCGTTCTCCTTACCGGCGCCGCGAGCCGCCGCCCCCGCGAGATCCCATACTGGAGGCACCGCGGCTGCTGCTGGCGCGTGCGCTCGATCCGTTGAAACCTCCTCCCTG
>Ga0207060_10110_pt1 | contig 31929 bp, 23 predicted proteins | sample Alteio_BWMinCont_30_FD_153270 | JGI IMG/M metagenome (GOLD analysis project Ga0207060, IMG submission 153270) | Enriched cells from forest soil in Barre Woods Harvard Forest LTER site, Petersham, Massachusetts, United States -... | ecosystem: Environmental > Terrestrial > Soil > Temperate forest >...
GATGGGGCCGGTAAGAGCAATTGCGGCGGCGGCGAGAATTGAGCCGAGAATATAGCCCTGCGTCAGAAGTACCCCAACGCGTACGCCACGGGAAGCAGCCCATCGCTCCCCGACAGCAAGCAAATTCCAGTTGCGCGCCTGCGTCAGAATCATCGCAGAAACCAACAACACAACTGCAGCCAGCACGGCGAGCGAGACGTAGCTGGTTGCATCGATACTGCCGATGAGCCATCGCGCTATCGAGAAGGAACGAGACATACCGGCGAAGCTACTCAGGATGATGATGAAGGCGGCACAGATGCTGTTGATGGCAATTCCCGTAAGCAACAGGCTGAAAGCGGAAATCCGCCGCTGCTGGATAGCACCGCCGAGTACCAAAACGAGGACGGCAAAAGCGCCGGACAGAGCGCCAATCCATGTCATTGGAATTCCAAAGAAGGTCTCCCATCCTGCTGCGATCACGGCGACCGCACCAAGCGAAGCGCCCGCTGAAATACCCAACGTGTATGGAGTGGCCAGTGCATCCCGGAGCATAGCCTGGAAAAGAGCCCCAGCGAGGGACAACGCGCCTCCGGCGACCAGTGCGAGAAGCGTGCGGGATAGACGGAGCTGAAGCAGAATCTCGTAGTCCGGAGACTGATGGTGCAGCACCCGCGAGATGCTGATGGGGCCAGCGCCAACCCAGGGCAAAAAAAAGGCCGCTCCGAGAAATGCCATTAGCGAGAGTGTCAGGCTGTATCGGGCTATGAACGAAAGTTGCTGCGTCGCGCTCATTGATACCACACCCACGGCGATCCGGCAGGAGTTGTGCTCATATCCAGACGCTTTGAGAACACTCCCAGCCAACGCTTGTTGTCGTGCGCTTCTGCAGTTCGGATGTCGTAGGCAATGACGCCATCTGCAAGCACGACGAGCCGCGTGCAATAGGTCAATGCAAGGTTCAGATCGTGCATTGCCGCGATGCAAAGCTTGCCGCTTTGCGCTTCCTCGCGTAGCACGCTGAAGCAGTGTAGCTGCTGCTCAATGTCAAGAAATGTCGATGGCTCATCCAGAAGCAGCGCAGAAGCATTCTGAGCAAGGCAAGCGGCGAGAAGCACGCGCTGTCGCTCGCCTCCACTTAATGAGCGAAAGGTGCGATGACGTTGTGTCCAACAGGAGGTGCGCTCCATGGCGGCGCGAATGGCCCTGTGGTCCTCCTCCGATTCGAACCAGCGATCTGTGTGCGGGTATCTGCCCATGCCAACCAGTTGCTCGGCCGTAAAGGGAAGATCCGCATGAATCGCTTGCGGCAGATGACTTACCTGCTGGGCGATCTCCCTCCGCTTCCACTCTCTTTGACTGCGTCCACCAATTAAGACTGAACCCGCCTCGGGGGAACGAAATCCGGAAACTATGTCGAGCAGGGTGCTCTTTCCCGAGCCGTTGATTCCGACCAACGCCAGAAATTCCCCTTGGCCCGCGCGGAAATCGATCGAATTAAGCACTGAGCGGCTTCCGTAGGAAAAGCTGACTCCTTCGACTTCAAGTAGAAGACTCACTCGGATCCTCCGATGCCATGGACGAAATCGAAGAGCCGTTGCGTTGCAATGGGAGTCCGTGGACCCGGAACAACGAGAGAATCAGTTGTTCCCGCGTAAACATGCCCGCTGCGCACAGCCGTGAGTTCTCGATATTGTCCCCACAAAGCCAGCGTGGAGGCGCGAGACATTCTGCGTGCTTCTTCTGTTTCCTGCGTGCCGCTTAGGTCGATGATGACGTCAGGATTTTCTCGGAGAATTGTCTCAACTGAGATGCGCGGATACTGTGGCAATCCGGCTTGCGTCAGCACATTCTTCCCGCCGGCGATCTCTAGAATTTGATTCACATAGTTGTTCGGACCTACGGCGATGAGATTGTTCAGCGTACCCTGCTGGCGATCAACAATAACCACAACGCGCGGCGACGGCAGGGTCTTTGCTTTCGACTGAGTCGCGTTGAGAGAGTTCCTGATCTGTGCAATCAGACTCGTGGACCGTTCGGGAACTCCTGCACCTTTTCCGATGAGCTGAATCTCCGTGTAAATATCGTCAAGCGTAGTGTGCGGCACCACAATAAAGGAGATATGCAGGGCATTCAGACGATCGCTCTGGTCGCTCTGGCTCTGTTGCAGAATGACCAGATCGGGTATGAGCCGTGCTATAGCTTCAACGTCGGGCTTGATGTAACTGCCTACTTTGGGAAGTTTCTGGACTTCGGGAGGATAGTTGCAGAAGCGCGATACACCAACGACCCTGTCACCAACACCCAGTGCAAAGAGGGTTTCGGTGATGCTGGGAGCGGTGGATACAATACGCCGCGGGTTTGTCTGCGCCAGGAGCGCCAGTGCGAAGACCAGGAAGAAGACCGCTATTCCAGAAAGACGTTTCAATATACGGCCGCAGACGTATCTTGAACGCACCGGGAGTTGCGAACGGGAGGCTCCTGAGTAAAAGAGTTCCTGAATGAGGCCTGCAAGTGGGCGCATCGTTTCTGTCCTTCGCAGAAATCAGCAATGAACCCGTGGCAGGTCTCCTGGCTACAGATGGCGAATCGTGCCAACCGCTCACCTTCCCCGGAATTCTCCCCGAGTGGTATTACAAGCGGCTATTCTCTGTTTACAGTGGCGGGACCGCGCCGGTATCGCACCGGACTTCCCTTTCAAGCCCCTGTGGGCACCATAGGTCAATTCATTTGTACCACGGCGACTCTTGATTCTCTTCATGCCATGGCGCTTCTCTTAGCCCTGCAGCTGTCGCGCTGCAATATTGCGGTCAACAAGCCATCCAAAGAGTATCCCTAGAACACTCCAAAGCAGCATCTGCATCTCTAGGGCAGCGACTCGGAACTTCCACATCAGCGTTACCGGGAAGCCTGCCGGAACTTCGTCGAACTCGGGAAGAAAATGAGATACCGTGACCATGACGATGATAAAAAGTACAACTGCCAGCAGCACAGCATTCCACACACCCAAACGGTTATGGAAGCGGCGTTCGACTTGTACCGCGAGGATCATGGCCGCGACAGAAACTGCAAGCAGAAGAAAGAATGCGGCAGTGCGCATTCCGATCGTCTGGGGATTGCCGACCGAAGGCGGGCTGGCAGGGTACTTGAGTGCCGGAACAACCGCGAATACGACGAATCCCAAACCTGCTAGCAGAATGGAGAGCGTGCGTGGACTTGTTACATGCATCCTTCCGTAAGCAAAGGCAAAGACCAGCGCGAAGATTCCTCCCATGGCCGTGCCGTCAACGACCGTAGCAGTCAGTAATCCCAGGCTGCGCTGGATCGTTCGGCTGACAATTTCCGGCTCAGGAGCTTCGCCCTTTGCCTTGTCCATATTGGTTTCAAATGCGATAGCGCGTTCCACCTGCGGTTCGCCGATCCATCGAGCCAACGCAAAGACGAGCAGGCCCGCGACGATGCCTGCAAGCATCCCGCGCACAAGCAGGAGCCGAGTCATCCGAATCCTTCGTTAGTGACAGGGGAAGCCGAGGAGATGACGGCCGTCGTGTACAAATTCGTGAACAGTATGGCCGCTGATGAGCGATGTGGCGCCCTGCTCGGCACCGACGAAATAAAGCCCCAGAAGCATCAGGAGTCCGCCAAACAGTGCCCAGGGCAGAAGTTCATGAATCGGGATAGAGGGAATCGCGACAGGTTGAGCAGCAAGTGCTCCGGTTACTGGTTGACCCATTGAAGAAACCTCCTGGGATCGTGCGTCCCACAACAGAGTTCGTTTGATGGATGAAAGAAGGTCTGACTCTCGACAGGCTTGCGTCGATTACAGTGGCGCGACCGCGCCGGACTTTCACCGGCTTCTTCTCTTCATCTTCAAAAACTAATCTAAACCTATGTCTCCGTATGATGGGTGTCAAGGCCCTATAGGGAGAACTAGACCAGGTGACAGCACGAATTACTCTGATTGCGCACGCTTCGACGGAAGCTCAGCGCCACGTTGCGTTTCCACTGGATGAGTCGATTGCGGAAGGTGAGCTTGAAAAGGTGGCTGCTCTCGGCTGGCGAGCACCTCGAGCTCAACGTGTTTTATCAGCGACGGAACTTCGGACGCAGCAAACGGCCCAGGCGCTGGGGCTCTCAGCGTCCAACTCCGTCGATCTGTGCGACTGTGACTATGGGGTTTGGCGCGGGCGCAGGATGGACGAAGTTCAGTCAAGCGATCCGGAGGGGATTCTCGCATGGCTGACGGACCCGGCATCATCTCCGCATGGAGGCGAGTCAGTCGCGAGCCTGATTGCTCGCACGGGACGGTGGGTTGAGGGGCATTCCGACGTTGCTCACACCGTGGCCGTGACGCATCCGGCCGTGATCCGTAGCGCGATTGTCTATGCTCTGCACATGCCAGCGCAGACATTCTGGCGGTTTGATGTAGCGCCGCTCTCCCTTACGGATCTTCGATTCAATGGCAGAGTGTGGACCCTTCGATGTGCCGGCTGCTCTTTACAAATACAGGACTAAACTCGAGCGTGGGATTAACAATGAAACGATGACTGTCTGCCTCAGTTCACTCAGAAGCAGAACTACCCGCCCAATATGTTCCGACGAAATGTGCTATCGTCTGGATCAGACATTCTGGGTGCCCGCGAGGGCATAACAGGGAAGCCGGTGCGAGTCCGGCATGGTCCCGCCGCTGTAATCAGGAGAATAGACCTTCCACTTAGCCACTTGGGTAAATCCAGGGAAGGCGGAAGGTTTGGAGTCGGACAACTGCGACTCCACCTGTAAGTCAGAAGACCTACCCAAGATGAATTCGTGGTTCATCTCCGCGTGGAAACGGGGACGATCGCTCATAAATTTCTGAGCTTTTTCGCCTCATTCCCGCTTTTTTGTGAGGCGCAGTTGTCCCATCCAAAACAGATTTCACGCTTCTTCATTGCCCGAATTGGCCTCTCACTACTGAGCGCAGTGTTCCTGCTCTTTGCGGCGGTGTCTCTTGACGCGGCCAGTGGCGGCAGCATTTCGGGCACGGTCGCCGACCCCAGCGGAGCAGTGATTTCCGGAGCTACGCTGAACCTGGTCAATATCGCTCAACAGACGAACTGGAACGCGACCTCCGATAGGCAGGGCCTGTATTCTTTTCCCGACCTACCGGTCGGTCACTACGAACTCACGATTACTTCTGACGGGTTCGCGACGCAGAAAAAGACGAATATTACCGTCGACACGGATTCGGCGATTAGGATAGACGTCGCCCTTGTGGTTGGTGGGCAGTCCGACACCGTGACAGTTACGAGCGATGTAGGAGCCCAGGTCGAGACCACAGCAACCTATCTCGGTGAGGTTGTGTCCGGCGCGCAGATGACTGCGCTTCCTCTGAACGGAAGAAGCTATACGGACTTGCTGGCGATCCAGCCGGGAGTAGCGCCGATTTCGACCCTCTTGCCGAGTTCCGTCATTATGGCGGGGGCTACGGGAAGTCTCGATCCTTCAGGCGACCTGAATCCCGGCAATCTCTCGATTAACGGACAGCGGGAGGCTGCGAATGGTTTCCTCGTCAACGGAATCGATGTACAGGAGCACATGAACGGGGGAACCTCCGTTATTCCCAATCTTGATTCGATCGAGCAGTTCCGTGTCCTGACCAACAACTTCGATCCCGAGTATGGTAACTACAACGGCGGTGTGATCACTGTCGTCAGCAAATCGGGAAGCGATCAGTTTCACGGCGAGGCTTTTGAGTTTTTGCGCAATACCGATCTCGACGCCAGGGGCTATTTTGATCCGACGCGTTCGGTCTTCCGGCAGAACCAGTTTGGAGGAGCACTGGGTGGCCCGATCAAGCGAGATAAGCTCTTTTTCTTCAGCGATTATCAAGGAACGCGGACGACAGAAGGCGTATCAACAGGCAACATCTCGGTTCCAACGATCGCGCAGCGCAACGGCAACTTTCTCGATCCATCTAGCCAGCAGAGCACGCTCACCGGAAGTGTAAGCGGTCCATATCTTGCGTCTCTATTGACGCAAGAATTGGGCTATCCCGTGACGGCGGGAGAGCCATACTCCGTTGTTTTTCCGAACGGAGTCATTCCACAAAGTGCATGGTCTGCGCCGGCCAAAAATCTGCTCCAGTACATTCCATCTCCGAACATTGGCTCAGGCCAGCTTTCCACGTCCAGCTTTTCCCAGACCGTTCGGGATGACAAGGGCTCAGTGCGCATGGACGGCAACAGTCGCTTCGGCCAACTCTCTGGTTATTACTTTGTGGACGACTACAGTCTCGACAATCCATATCCCGGTAGCGTGGCGGGGGCCAGCATTCCCGGCTTCGACGCATTAACAATCGGGCGAGCGCAATTATTCTCTTTTGGCGATACCAAAGTATTCGGCTCCAACATCGTCAATGAGTTTCATGCGGGATATCTTCGCAACGCTAATATCATCGGCCACCCGAATGGCGGTCTCGGTGTCAGCCTCGCTTCTCAGGGATTCGTCACCGGACCCGGAACACCCGGCATCGTCGTCCAGGCACCGCAGTTTGAAGGCGTCGAGAACATCACCTTCCCGACCTTCGTGATGGGTGTTCCGATCACGAACATGACCCAGGTGAACAATACGTTTTATATAAGTGACGGCGTCTCCCGAGTCATCGGTTCCCACACGCTGAAACTGGGTGGCCAGTTCCACGCTGACGAAGTCAACGAAAATCCGAATGCCACATTCAACGGAACCTTCAATATCAACGGCACCGAGACCGGTTCTGCCTATGCAGACTTCCTGCTGGGCACTCCCAGCAACTTCACGCAGTCTTCCGGTCAACCTTTCTATCTGCGAAATCGATATCTCGGACTCTACGGCCAGGATAGTTGGCGAGTACGTAGCGACCTGACAATCAATGCGGGCCTGCGCTGGGATGTCATCAAGGCCTGGTGGGAAAAGTACAATCAGCTCCAGACCTATGTCGCCGGAGCACATTCGATTGTATTTCCAGGAGCGCTTCCGGGTCTGCTGGTTGCCGGCGATCCTGGTATTCCGAAAACGCTCGCTCCCACGGATTTCCGGAGCTTCGCGCCAAGAATCGGGCTCGCCTACTCTCCAAGATTTGATGAAGGAATCTTGAAGAAGATCTTCGGGGGCAACGGACAAAGCAGTATTCGGGCCAGCTACGGCCTGTTCTATACCGAGTTTCCCGGCCTGGCGGCGGGCATTATGTACGCTGTCCCTCCGTTTGGATTCAACTATCTAAGCCCCGGCCCTCCTTTATTTGCCACACCATTTATTACAGCTGCAACGGGCGTGAACAATGGGCAGCGGTTTCCTTTCCCGTTTCCCTCGCACAATGTTTCCCGCTCCCATCCCGATACCTCTGTCAACTGGGCCAACTTCATACCTCTCGCCGCAGATCCGTTCTTTAACCATACGAATCGGCCGCCTTACATCGACAGTTATATGTTCTCGTTCCAACGGCAGATCACGAAGAATACCGTGTTGACAGCGAGCTATGTGGGTAATCAGGGACACCGTATTCTTACTGTGGTCTCCGCGAATCCGGGAAATCCTGCACTGTGTCTCACTCTCCCAGGCTGTGGTCCATTTGGTGAGGATTCGACCTACACGAATAGCTCGGGGCAAACTGTACAGGGCACGCGCGTCGGCCAAGGGGCCGATTACGGCAACAACACTGCAGATAGTTCGATCGCGAACTCAAACTACAACGCGCTTGAAATGACCCTTCGCTATCAGCAAAACGGTTCCCAGTTCCTGTTGAGCTATGCCTATGCAAAGTCGATCGATCAGGGCTCAAATCTCGGGGAACAACTCAACCCGATCGATCCCCGGCTAAGCCGTGCCATCTCCGCCTGGGACCAGAAGCACAGTTTCGAGGGCAGCTATACGTGGGCACTTCCATTTCCCACTGTCTTTCACAAGAGCGGTCGTCTAACGGAAGACTGGAGTCTTTCCGGGACAACGCGCTTTGCCACAGGTTTCCCCGTAACCCTTTACGACAACTCCGATAACTCGCTCCGCGGTACGTTGGGGAATGGTGTGAACAATTATCTGCTCGACACGCCGCAATATCTGCCAGGGCCGCTTAGGATCAACACGAACGGGCGGAATAGCCGGCCTGCATTCAACACCGCACTCTTTCCTGAAGAGAACCTCGGTGAATTAGGTAACGCGAAACGCCGTATGTTCTGTGGTCCGGGAATAGAAAACTTCGATATGACGCTTGAGAAGGACCTTCGCTTCTCCGAAGCACGGTCTTTGGCCCTTCGCCTAGAAGCCTTCAACGCCTTCAACCACGCTCAATTTTATGGCCCGGCTTCCGTGGATGGGCAGATCGAAGATCCGAACTTCGGCCAGATCGTCAGTGCCGCGGCGCCCCGTCTGATGCAGGTCGCAGCGCGGTTTTCTTTTTAGAAACCGCTATTGATAAGCGATTCTTTTGCTTAGTCGGCTCTCAGCACAGAGAGCTGAGGCGGAGCTAGTCTCGCATCGAGAACGAAGGGCCGAAGGATCCCCTCGGTGATCACGCGAGATCCCTTCTCTCCATTCGGGAAAAAGGGGTTTATCAGAAAGAGTTCCGCGAGAGTGTTCTCTTTGCGAGGGCTATCTCTGGGTACCACGAAGATGCCTGCCCATTGCTTTGTATCCGTTGTAACAGTGCCGTTGAGCTTCTCGTGAGCAACAATCAAAACCTTCAGTGAGCCTTCCGCAGAGCATTCGCCTCGATTCACTTTGTTCGCGAAGATGCTTGTGCTCAACTTCGATCGAAGGCGAAGCAATTCGTCTTGCGAAAAGTGGCTCGGGTCGAGGACGAATTCTGCTTCGGCGCGATTCAGATACTCGAGGAATTTCAAACGCCTGGGATCGCGATACCAATGGGCCATAGATCTCTTTCCATCCTGTAAAAATTTCGCCTGAGAATCAGTCCTAAACTGATCAGGTCTTCATTGCTTGGCATTCCACCGTGCCAGAGTTTGTGCAAGAGCTTCAACCAGCCGAGCGTTCTCCTGATCGTTGCGGACCGCAGCACGAAGATATCCATCAGGGAGACCGTCGTAGTTTGCACACTGACGAAGAACGATCTGATGATCGAGAATCATGCGCTTCCAAAACTCATCCGCATCGAGATAGGGCGGCAGACGAAACAAAAGAAAGTTAGCGGCAGACGACTCGGTGCAAAGAGCGAGTGCTTCAAGATTCTTTCTCAGCCGTGCTCTGCGGTCTTGATTGAGCATTCTGGAATGGTTCGAATACTCCTTGTCTGAGAGCGCAGCGCACACGGCGCGCGAAGCCAGAGTAGTAATCGACCAGGGAGCAGTAGCCTCTTGGAGCGCAACGCTCGCATTCGAGTTTGCGACTGCGTAGGCCACTCTGAGTCCCGGTATGCCGAAGAACTTCGTCACAGAGCGGAGGACGATCAGGTTCGAGAAGCGATTGATCTCTTGTGTAAGAGATGACTGCGGGCAGTAGTCTATAAAGGCTTCGTCGAGGAGAATGTAGATGTTTCGGCCCGCGGCTTTGGCCGTGAGTTCGAGCAGAACATCGCGGCCGCAGAGAATTCCGGAAGGATTCTGGGGATTAGCAAGCAGAACGGCATCGTGGGAGCCACTCAGCAAAGCATCGATGTCATAGGAAAAGCCCGATTCCGGTGTAAGCACATGAGAGATGGCTCCGACCCGTGCGCGGGCAAGCGTTCTTCGGTATTCGACAAACGCAGGAACCGGAAGGAGACACTCTCGGATCGACAGCGCGCAAAGCGCGGATTCGAGAAGCGGAACGAATCCGTTCGCTACAGCAATGTTTTCGGAACTCACTCCGGTGTAGCGAGCGATCGCATTTCTTAGCGCTGACTCTCCTATCTCCGGATAGTGAGTCAGAACCGAAGGGTCATCAAGGGACTCGCGCAACGTAGAGACTACAGCAGCCGGCGGCCCTTCCGGATTGATGTTGGCGCTGAAGTCCAGAATATCTGAGACCGGAATGCCGAAGGCTTCGGCAATCTGCTGGAGCTGGCCACCATGAAGTGGAACCAATCGCGTCATCGGGATCTTCTCGCTTGAGCAAAAGCAGCCAACAGCATGCTCGTACCTAGGCCCAACAGGGTCACAACAGAGACCAGGCGAATAGCCTTACGGGCATGCTCAGTCTGAGGCGCCGGAAACTCTTCCCCGATTAGCTCTGCCGGAATGAGCTCTCCAGCATAGGTGTTATCACCGCCAAGGCGTACCCTGAGTGCGCCCGACATCGCGCTCTCCGGCTGACCGGCGTTGGGACTCTTGTGCTTTCCGCCGTCGCGCAACCATGTCTTCAATGCTTTGCTCTGATGGCCCTCGATGTCGAGGTGGCTGGCGGCAACGATTCCGAGTGCCGTAATGCGAGCGGGTAGATAGTTCGCCAGATCATCGAGCCTCGCAGCGGCCTTGCCGAAGTAGAAATAACGCGCATCCGCATGGCCAATCATGGAGTCGAGAGTATTCACAGCCTTGTATGCCATGGCGAGAGGCACTCCGCCTGCAGTCATGTAGAAGAGCGGAGCGACGACGCCATCGGAGGCGCTTTCGGCCACTGTCTCAATCACAGCGCGGCTGATCTCGTGGGCATCGAGCTGCTGCGTGTCCCGCCCAACGATCCGTGCAAGACGCTGGCGCGCAAGCACGATGTCGCCGGACTCGAGCGCATTCGTGACAGCCATTGCCTCTTGCCGGAGACTGCGTGCCGCCAGACAGGTCCAGCCAAGGGCGATTTCCGTCAGCCAGCCCAAGGCTTTCGAGCGCTGATACGCCTGTCGGATGATCAGCCGCGTTAGAGCGTAATTTGCAATCACAAGTGCAGCAGTCAGCGCGCTTCCGGCAATCAAGTCTTCAGATTTGCTCTGATCGGACTTGCGTAGGAGCGTTTCTCCGCGCGTAATCGCCAGACCCATCAGGCGAACCGGGTGAGGAAACCATTCCGGATCGCCTGCGATCTGATCTAGGAGGTACGCAGCCGGAAGAAAGATGCAACGGTTCATCCAACTGCCTCGCTGTTTCGATAGGAAAGTCCAACCCATCCAAAGATTCGAGGCATATCCAGCGACTGCTTGACGGAGGTCGCGAGCCGGTCGAGAGCTTCTTTCCTCTTCTCTCTCCAGTTGTTCAGTTTATTTGCCGGAGCAAGCTGGTGAAACTCGCGGGCGGCAGCGATAAAGAAGTGGCGGAAGCTGTCTTCATCGAAAAGCCCATGAAGATACGTCCCGAAGATGCGGGTGTCCTGGGTTATGCAGCCATCGTTCTGTGATTCCAGAGCTTGATCAGAGTGGCGAGTCAGCTGCGCAAAGGGCCGTGCCCGTTCGAGGTAGAACGTCTCGCCAACATGGATTTCGTATCCGCTGAGAGCTACTTTTCGGATTGGGTGCCCAAAAAGCGATTCTATTACGAGCTGACCGTCGCCGGGACTCGTCACCTTCGCAGATAGCATCGTCGTGTGAATTGGCAACAGACCCAACCCCATAGTGGAACCGGCAGTTTCAACTCCGTGCGGGTCGAGGATTTGTTCCCCAAGCATCTGCATTCCGCCACAAATGCCCACGACAAGGCCGGTGCCGGCGTATTCGATTACTACTCGATCGATCCCCTCGGTTCTCATCCAGATAAGGTCGTCGACGGTCTGTTTGCTGCCGGGAAGGATCACAACGTCGGCCCGTCGCAACTGTGAGACGCTGCGGCAGAAGCGAAGCTCCACAGAAGGCTCCGAACGTAGTGCGTCGAAGTCGGTGAAGTTTGAGAAGGAAGGCAACGCCACGACCGCGATACGCAAGGGCCTGTTCGGAGTAGATGAGATCCAGTCAGCGTTGTCGGACGCATGCAACTGAGGCAGGCCAAGGCTGTCCTCTTCTTCGAGTGCGAGGTTATCAAGGTATGGAACAATGCCGAGACAGGGCTTCTGAAGCCGATCTTCCATCATGCGAATACCCGGCGAAAGCAGCGTCACATCACCTCGGAATTTATTAATCACAAAACCTTGAATTCGTGCTTGCTCATCGGGTTCGAGAAGTTTCACGGTGCCCAGAAGAGATGCGAAGACACCGCCGCGATCGATGTCGCCTACCAGCAGACAAGAGGCATCGGCCATCTCCGCCATTCGCAGATTCACGATGTCGTGCTGCTTCAGATTGATCTCGGCGGGCGAGCCTGCGCCTTCGAGGACCACGACGTCGTACTTCGCCGCGAGCGCAGCGTAGCTCTCGCAAACGACGGGCATCAACTCTTCGACTCGGCGGCGATGATAGTCGGAAGCCGTAAGCCGGCCCCATATTCTGCCGCGAACGACGACCTGCGAAGTCATGTTGCCTGCCGGCTTGAGCAGGATGGGGTTCATGTGAACCGAGGGCGCGATCCCCGCAGCCTCAGCCTGCAGGGCTTGCGCGCGTCCGATCTCCAGGCCCTCGATGGTAGCCGCCGAGTTGAGAGACATGTTCTGCGATTTAAAGGGAGCGACGCGATGCCCCTGCAGCGCGAAGATGCGGCAGAGCGCGGTAGTTAGCAGAGACTTGCCCACATGAGAGCTGGTGCCAAGGACCATGATCGCGCGTGCGGTCATGATTCACCTGCTCCGGTGTAGCGGTCGTACGAAACAGTTGTTTCCAACGTCACACGCCTCTCCCAGCCGTAACGTTCGAGGTCTGGTTCGGCGGCGAAGCCTTCGACGTAGCCGAGACACAGATAGGCAACAATCGTCAGATGAGAGGGAACATGAAGAACCTCGCGAAGCTTTTCAGGATCGAGGATGCTGACCCAGCCCACTCCAACACCTTCGCTACGGGCTGCGAGCCAAAGGTTCTGGATGGCGCAGACAGTCGAGTACAGGGCCGTTTCCGGCATTGTTTGGCGCCCGAGCCCATGTCCGCGCTCGCTGCTGGAATCACAGAGGACGCAGAGATTCTGGGGAGCTTCTAGAATGCCTTCGAGCTTGAGATCGGCATATTGTTCACGCCGCTCACTCGCATAGCTTTCGGTCGCCTGCACATTGGACTTCTTGAAAATGCTATGGACAGCTCTGCGGACGGCGGCATCGCGGATAATGATGAAGCGCGAAGGCTGCATCAGTCCCACGGAAGGCGCGCTATGCGCGGCGGCAAGCAGGCGATGAAGTAGGCTCTCCGGGAGAGGCAGGTCAAGAAAACCTCTCCGCACGTCACGCCGTTCGCCGATGACACGATAGACAGCCGCGCGCTCGGCATCGCTGAATGGCGGAGATTGTTTCATCAGAGTTGTCACCACGCCCGTGAGAATTTCGGACCAGCTTTGCTATCCTCGCGAAGCCGCGTGTCAATACCGGCGTTGAACTCAATGAGTCGGCCGAACAGCCAGATCACGTCGGAGAGGCGGTTGAGATAGGCGAGGACCTCCGGTTGAACGACGCCTCCGTTTTCGACGAATCGCACCGCAGCGCGTTCTGCTCTTCTGCAGACCGTGCGCGCCATCTCATAGGCTGCCGACTCGGTATATCCTCCGGGGAGCGACCAGTCCGCAAGAATACCTTCGGTGGCTTCGATCTTATGGACGAGATCCGTTAGTTTGTCGACATCCTCGGTCGAGATTACGGGCGGCTTTTTCTTGCTCTCTGGCGGCGTGGCCAGAGCGGACCCGACCCGAAAGAGCGTACGCTGAATATCTTGAGTCCACGCAACGATGTCCTTGTTTTGGCAGATGCTGCGGGCGAATCCAAGGACAGTGTTCAGTTCGTCAACGGAACCGTAGGACTCGACGCGAAGGTCGGACTTGGAGACACGGATTCCTCCGGCTAGGCCGGTCTGTCCTCCGTCACCGCGTTTGGTTGCAATACTCATAGGTCTTCTCCTGAAGGAGTTGCTGAGGTAAAGATCTCTTCCATCGTGAGACGAAGTGTCTTGATGAGAGGAGTTCGATCGTATTCGAGGACAAGTGCGTCATCGAGGAAATCAGTGACGCGTGGTGGCGAAGAAGAGAAGAGGACCTCTTCTGTGAAAAACCATGGATGTACAGCTCCAAGCTCTTCGAGCGATCTGGCCTCGACGATCACCGCCGGAAGGCGAAAGACTCCAGCGCAGAGAAGAGCGTAGGCGCGATGATACCCGTCGCGAAGAAACCAGCGGCCACGGTATTGGGCTACTTCGAAGAAGGGGCTCCCTCCGTGCACAGTAATCGGGTTCGCCGGATCGGCGGAAAACCGAAAGTGCAGATTGGGATTGCCCGAATGAAACAGGATAGTTGTCTCACTGCGAACAAGTTCGCACACAACGGGTTTCGGGGGGCCAAAGGAAAGGTCTACCAGGGCCGTCCAGTCCTCTGGCGCAGGCAAGAGAATCCGGGGCTCGGCGCGATTGAGGACAAGCCTGCGCTGGAAGGCCAGAAGAAGACGAAGGTCGACGATTCCGAGCGACCAGTCGAGCCCGGTCATTTCTTCCTGAAGGTCGGGTCTCAGTTTCAGTTCTGCAAATCTAATGCATAGCGCAGAATCCTCGACATCAACGACCGCGCACTCTGTCTGAAACGGTGGCCTCCGACCGGCAATCGAGCGCGCATCGACCAGTTTGCTATGGTCCAAGGAATCGGGCCGGTACTCGTCCTGGTCGAGGCCCCATCCTGCCAGCTCTCGCACCCGCACGCCTCTTCCGTTCATCGATCCTTCCCGAGCGTATATCTGAAGAAGCTGCAGTACGATCTGGTCCGTTCCCAGGCATCTTTCTCGTTGAGGCCGCATATCTCACGAAGGGCAACGCGGATCACTCCGGCGTGTGTGACAACTGCAAAACATCTCTGCTCCAGCACCGTATGCAGATGCTTCAATTCCGCGATGACTCTGGACTGGAAGGCTTCGAAGGATTCGCCTCCAGGTGCAGACAGTTGGGGGTAAGCCTCGGACCATCTGCGGGCATAGACCGCATCTCGGGCCTCGATCTCCTGCCAACTCAGTCCCTCCCAATCCCCGAAGTAGATCTCACGAAGCCCCGGAACTGCGACCGGCGATAGTTGAAATCTCTCGGCGATAGCTTCTGCTGTGGTGAGGGCACGTTCGAGATCGCTGGTATAGATGGCGTCGATCGATTCATCTCTCAGTACATCGAGAAGTGCTTCGATCTGTCGATAACCACGCTCATTGACGGGCGGATCTGAGTGCCCGCAGAACCTGCCTGCCATCTCAGTCTCAGCGTGACGAATAAAGAGCAGTGTGTTCTTCATGCCCAGACCCCACAGAGGTAAACGACCATCTCGGTGAGTTGGTTTGTCGCGCCGAAGCAGTCGCCTGTTACCCCACCGATCCGGCGCTTATAGTAGAGCGCCGTGAGCAGGGTCATGACGATGCCGCTGAGAACAGGGATAAGCGCTTGTCTGCGTAATACAACGGCAACGACTCCAAAGGCGAACAGGCTGCCAAAAACTAGGGTGCCGCTAGTGGTTAGGCAAGCGATGCGCGCACCCTGGCCGTCGATCTGATCCTCGCCGTTAGACCGTGCCGAAGGAAGATAGAAGCTGAGCGGCAGCGTCGTCCAACGGCACAGAACATGCGCGGCGATCAGGTAGGTTACAGCACGAATCGGTGAAAGCGACGCGATCAGCAGAATGCGAGCGATGAGACTCAAGGTGAGAGCTGCCGCACCATAACTGCCTATGCGGCTGTCACGCATGATGGACAATACCTTCTCGCGCTCCCATCCGCCGCCGAATCCATCGGCAGCATCGGCGAGTCCGTCCTCATGAAGGCAACCGGTGATCGCGACGAGGTAAAAGACAACGAGCAGCGCGACTATCAACGCCGGAAGACGAGGTGTGAGAAGGAAGTGCAGAAGTGCAGCGCCCGCGCCGATCAGCAGACCCACAACCGGGAAGAACTTTACCGCCCGTGAGAGAGCGTCGGGCTCATAAGGCTGTGAAGGGACAGGCAAGCGCGTGAGGAACTGAATCGCGGAGAGGAAGTCGGACCACACGCGCCGAAGATGTGCAACTGCACTCATCGCTCAGCCCCACTCACGCCTGCCGAGGCAAAGGTTGCCATGCGGGTGTAAAGAGAAATGGCTGACTCAAGGATGGGCATGGCAAGAACCGCGCCCGTGCCTTCTCCAAGACGCATTCCGAGGGTGAGAACCGACGTCAGTTTGAGGTGATCGAGGAGAAGCTTGTGGCCGGGTTCTTCCGAGCGATGGCCCGCGACCACATACCCGAGAACGTTCGGCTCCATCGCAATCGCCAGTGCCGCCGCAGCGGTTGAAATGAATCCGTCCGCGACGATAACGAGTCTGTGCCGGGCTGCGGCAAGCGCCATACCCATCATGGCGGCTATTTCAAGACCGCCTAGGCAACGGAGGATCTCGAAAGGCGCCGGAGATTTGGAGGCCCCGCAATGTTTCGCGACAGCGGCCTCGACGACGCGAATCTTGCGAGCATGCGCCGCGGGCTCAACGCCTGTGCCACGCCCTGTCGCGAGACTGGCTGCCGCACTGGTGAGAGCACAGGTAATTGCGCTTGCAGCGGTGGTGTTCGCGATGCCCATCTCACCGATGGCAAGGAACGTATGCCCTGCGGCGGCAGCTTCCGCACCGAGTTGCGCGCCGATGGTCAGTGCCTGCACGGCCTCACCCTCGCTCATGGCTGCTTCTTTCACAATGTTGCGCGAACCTCTTCGGACCTTGCGGTGCAGCAGGGCGGGAGTGGATACGAAATCCGCATGAACTCCTACATCGACCACATGTAACGAGACCCCATGGAGACGGGCCAGCACGTTGATCGCGGCGCCCTCAGCAAGAAAGTTGAGCACCATCTGATGCGTGACCTCGCGCGGATAGGCGCTGACGCCTTCCTCGGCTACTCCGTGATCCGCAGCAAAGACATAAACAGCCTTGCTGACAGGTTCGCGGGAGCGCTCCCGACGAATTGAGACGATCTGAGCTGCGAGATCTTCAAGACGTCCCAGGCTGCCGATGGGCTTGGTCAGAGTATCCAGATGCGCACGAGCCTTTTCACGCCATTCTTCGCTTGGCGGCTCGATACCGTCGGTCAGTTGTTCGATCGTCATTGTGTCAATTTGCGTCAAAAGATTTCTCACGTCGCAACGCTCACTTCAGTTTCCACGACTCCCCTCCGAAGTTCACCTTGATACCTGACCGGAAGGTAAGCGGAAGCGCCGGATATCCGAAGGCTTCAAAGTAATGCTCACTAAGCAGGTTCTGAATGTTGGTATAGATGTTGACTCGCGGGGTGATCTGGTAGCCGCCTCCCAGTTCTAGCCGTTGATAAGCGCCGAGCAGGTTGCGGTTCGGGAGCAGCAGGCTTGTGCCGAAATTCGAATCCACGAGAAAGTCGCTGTCATCGCGTCGGCCCACGAGAGTGCCGGTAAGAGATGCGTAGAACTTCGAGCGAGTGTAGTTGATGCCGAAATATCCGGTATGCGGAGCGACCCGAAAAGGCCGGGCTCCGACGAGCGGCGAGTAAGCGCCGATGGGGATGTCGCTGAAGTTCGATGAAGTGTTGAAGCTGGGTCCGAGATTGTCACTCGAAAACGAATGCTGGACTACTGCATCTGTATAGGTATAACCGCCACGCGCGAAGACATGGGCGCCGAGTTTGTATTCCGTCTCGATCTCCACTCCCTGCGAACGGAATGCCGAGGAGTTCAGATAGGCTCCGCCGAACTCGAATGGTGGAAGGTTGCCGGCGGGTACGCCCAGTTCGATGAGTCCTGCCTGCGGCACATATTCCACGCCGTTCGTGAATTCGTTGTGGAAGTACGTGATGCTGACAAGAGCGCGGCCATTCAGGATCTGCTGATCGACGCCGCCATCGAATGTCCTTGAATTTTCGGCCCCGAGCGGCGTGACATTGTATTGGTCGATCAGTTGACTGCCATTCGCTAACGGCGCGAGAAGCCCGTAAAGTGAGTTCGCCTGCTGATAGACGCTCGGCTCTTTAATGCCTTTCCCGAAGGTGCCATGCAGTTTGGTTCCGTTGAAGAAACCTGCCGTCGATGGACGAAACAGATAGTAGGCGAGCGATACCCGCGGCGTTGCGGCAAAGCCGAATAACCCATTGTCCTCGAACCCGGTGCCTGCGTTATAGAAAAGGCGATTGCGTAAGTCGCCCGTGAGTTGAAGGGTATAACTGTAGTTGTCACGCTGTATGCTCGTGGGCGTGACTCCGGCATAGCCGACCGAACCACTTTCATGCTCGTACTTAAACGCTCCCAGCGCCAGAAAATGCGGATTCAGGCTGTAGTCGGTCTGCGCATAAACAAAGTCGCGGCTGGTTGGTGAAAGATATTGAGAAGGCTGGTTGCTGTACTGGAAGATTGCCTGGCCGTATGCGGAGTAGCCATTTGCGCCGGTGATCGTAACCGGGGCTCCGTCGTAGTATTCGGTATTCGGATCGAAGATTCCAGTAGCGCCAAAGTCGTTGAACTCTGAGTTCAGGCGCAATCCTCCATAGCGTAGCTGGTTGTGCCACCTGTCCGTGGCCTGGTTGTTCCAGACGGCGCTGTAGTAGTTGTCCTGTCCCTTTTGCTGCGCGGCATCGGGGATACCGTACAGGGCAATGGCGTTCGGCTGGCCGCCGGAGACGGCAATGTGGCGCACGGTAAAGCGCAAATCGTTTTGACCGTTCGGAGTCCAGCCGAAGTTACCCGCGTACGTGGCATTATGGAATTCGCTATTCGGAAGGCTGTTGTCCGTATCGATGCGCGCAAAGGCAGAATAGAGATCGAAGTGCCGGTAGAGCATGCCTGCTGTCACTTCATTCCGGTAAGTGCCGAAGTTACCGGCATCACCCGCATAGGTAAACAGGGGAAGACCAGTCGTACCGCGCGGAGAAGTAACACTGACCACCCCGGCAAGAGCGTCAGACCCATAAAGAGCGCTGTTCGCCTCACGCAACACCTCAACGGACTGAATTCCCACGTTCGCCAGATTGGCAAAATCGACCGCGCCCCCGATGGCGTTTGCGGGAACGCCATCGATCAACACTTTGTTCGCATCCGTGCTGCCGCCGCGAATCGAGAGGCCGCTGGTACCGCCCATTTGCCCGGTTTGGGTGATCTGCGCACCGGGGACACGCCGGAGCGGGTCCTGCACCTCCAGCGAATATCGAAAGTCGTCTGCCGGAATGACGGTCACAGAGGCACCGGTCTGTGCTTCCGGGGTTGGCGTTCCCGTCGCGGTGACCGTGATCTGCTGAGTTAGGATCTGGGTGTCGAGCGTCACATTCAGCTCAGCTTTGGCTGATTTGGAGAAGTAAGCGACCGGAGTCGTGGTCTTCTGGAATGAGGGCGCGATCACACGCACGCTGTAACGGCCCGATTCCGGGATTTGGAAGTTAAACTCACCCTGGGCATCTGTTTTCGAGCTGGCAATGACACGACCGTCTTCAAGCAGATCCACGGAGGCGTTGACGACGAGAGCCCCAAGCGGATCGCGAACGTCTCCCTGTAGCATTCCTATCTCCTGTGCACAAAGATCCAGTGGAACACCGGAAACGGTGAAGAAGGCCACAAGAGCGGCGATCAGGATGCGAGCAGAGGTATTAAGAACAACAGCGACGAACCTTTTCTTTGATAATCGACGTACAGAAACGTACATTGTCCCCCCTCGGGATTCGGTTGCAGCCGGGCCGGTCTCCTGACTTGCGCGTCTTCGAATCCGTGCTGCCTTCCCAGAGCGGTTGCTCCAGTGGCGTTGAATTTCTTGCACGTTTCTCTGCGCTCACAGTTACGGGGTAGTGGCGGAGTTGCACCGCACTTCCCGACACCCTGCTGGTTGATGATGTTGATCCTGTCTCCCGGATACCAAACTACGCCAGGAAACTTGCCGGTTATGCTCGCGCCTCCTCACGAAGAAATCCTTTGAGAACAAGTGGCAGCCCAGCGACCATCAGGTACACATGATCTGCAATCGCAGCAATTCGCTGGTTGATTTCGCCAAGCAGATCCCGATAACGTCGGCCCATCTCGAAGGCAGGAACAACTCCGCTTCCCACTTCGTTCGAAACAAATATGAGAGAACAGCGTGCGGACTTAAGCGCTGCACAGAGTGCATCAACGCGAGACGCAATCCCGTCTTCGTCATCGCCATGAGCTTCGAGCACCTTTGCGGCATAGAGCGTGAGGCAATCGATCAGAAGAAGATCGCAAGACTGACCACCCGATTCGATGGCGGAGGCCAGGTCCAGCGGCTCTTCGATCGTTAGCCAGTGATCCGGCCGCTCCGCACGATGACGTTCGATTTTTCGCCGCATCTCTTCGTCGTCACGGCGCTCAGCCGTGGCGATGAATGCGACTCGATTGGCACGCGCGGCCAGTTGTTGCGCATATCGGCTCTTGCCGCTGCGAACCCCGCCCAGCACGAGCGTTACGCACTTGGGTGAACCCAAATCCATGCATTGCTCCTGGCATTCGGCATGCGAACGCGCTCAGGACAGGCGGGAAGTCATATGCAGGCAGCTGCCACAGCATTCCAACAGGAGCATGCAGTGGGTATGCTCTTCAACTCTCCCATCGAAGTTGAACAAGCCCGACTCGAATCTGGCCGGTCTCCTGACTTACGCTTCATCGAGAGTGAGCAGCCTTCCCAAAGCCTTCGCTTCAGTGGCTTAACACGCAATGCCAATCTCTCAGCGTTCACAGTTACGGGGTAGTGGCGGAATCACACCGCCTTCCCGAACACCAGATAGTTTGAAAGATACCGCTTGATGCGGATGGAGGTCAACGCGCCGTTGCGGAGAATAATGTCCGCTAATCAGCTGAATCGAGGATTATCTGTGTCAATAAGTACTTCCCAGGAAAAGTTACAACAGGAAACTTTGAAGCCTTCTCCACGCGATGATGATGCTCGTAATCGACAACCATGTACCTCCGGCCAAGCAAACGATCACCGCCATATCCCAAAGTGGGCGATGGCGGTAAAGCCATGGGATATCGAAGTCGTGCAATCCTTGATAGAGCCACCGACCCCAACGCTCCATCCGACTGTAGCTCAGTGCTACTCGGCCATCATGCAGATCGATGTAGAGCATGGAATGCTGCGGATCGTTCAGGCGCACGCACAACACAGGCAATCTTCTACGGTTCTCACGATCCACATAATAGGCCTCATATCGATTCACAACATGCGAATCAACAATCTGATAAGGACTAGCCGCCCGACTCACCACACTCTTAACGCGTTCTGCATCGAGGGTCGTCTGTACACCATGTTTAATTGAAATGATTGCTGTGTCGGTTGGAGAGGCCATGGCGATATAAACCGGGTCACCAGCAAAATAGGTCAGCTCCAGTGCGCGCGGCTGCAAACCATTTAGCGGAGTCAACAAAACCTCGGACGGCAACCAATTTTCAAAGTCTTTCCCATTCCACTTCCCACCACCCAAGCCTTGCCTGACTTTCGCTTCGATTGGGTTGGCAGGCAAAGGAATTGGATCCATAGAAAACATGCCACTGAGAATCCATGTGAATGTCACCAAACCGAACGTCAGGCCGAGAATCATGTGCCACCTCATCTGGCCTGAATACGGGATATGCGATGGCGAACTCCGGAAGCAATAGCGCTTCGATGGCGAGTACATCCAGAAACCTGCAGTCAGACCCAAAAGAGTCGCCACTGTGCCGGCGCCGGAGAGCCAAATCACCAATTGGCTCCACGCAGCGGCCTCTCTTCGCAGGCGCGTGATGTAAATCCAATGCGGAATAGCACCGAAATAAGAGCCCAGTCGCGAGCCCCGCGTCGTATATTGAACCACTTCGCCAGTTACGTCGGAGACATAGGCGGCTTCTCCGGTGGGCCACGCAAATTTCCAGAGCGGACGATACGCCTGGTAGTGCTGTTGCACGGTCCATTGATCGTTCTCACTTACCTGCCTGGTTTCTAACTTTGCATCACTGGTTAGCAAGTGCACCCATGCAGCGGCAACCTCTCTCGCTTGTGATTCCTGAAATCCTCGAAAGACCTCGCCTGAATCTGCATAAACAACAGCGATTCTCCGACCAGACCTGAATCGATATACAGGCCGCGAGAGTATAGAAGAAAGTTTGACTTCATCAGGTGCTGAAACTCCAGCCTTCTCCCCAGCCATCTCGGGTGTGACTGCCAGCTTCGCTCTATCAAGCGGAGCCAGGTGTTGCAGGCGGCTCTCCTCCGAGACGGAAGGATAGTCGCAGTACATCAGGACCACTCCTGATAGGAACCACATCAGAAATAGTAGGCAAAGGGAAACTCCCATCCAGCGGTGGAGCACAATGATGTACTTCTTAATGGGCATTCCTATCACATTACATGCACGATCAGGTGTTGATAACAGGGCTGTTGAAAAACTCAAATGCTGGAAGATGCCTAAAATAACGTCGCTTTAGGATTCCCTATAAACGATTCGTAGGGGAAGATGATTGACCATTTACCATCCCCCAAAATCCTGCTGTTCTTGTGAACGTCGAGCTTTTCAACAGCCACAGGGTGTAGCACTCGTTGAGGTCCAGCGCTACCGACGGCTAGCAGGATTGGTCCTCATAAACGAGCCGGTGTTTACTAAATCTCTGTTTTGGTGAGATTCCACATGGCCGTGTAGTCGCCTACTCGGACACTTGGCAACTAGCGAGTAACGTGGCCAGCACCTATCTGCTTAGCCGGTTAATATACATCCACACGAAATAGAGCCTCGGGGATTCACAGGACTTCTGTTGTTAGGACTAACTCAGCTTGTCAAACAATAAACCACTAGACCCTTCGCCATGGCCGATCTCCTTCCGCCGACCAACCCACAGGTGGGTTGCGCCGTCCAGCCACCGTGTGTATTGATAACTTCGCGTCACGCGGACGCCCTCGCGCGGCACTTCCTCCTCATACAGATCGAGCCGCCGACCGGGGTTCGGAGTAAGCACCCGGCCTTTAGCCTGGCCGAACTGCGGCATTCCGGCCGCATCCAGCATCGCCGCACGTCTAAGGCGAATCGCGCGCGATCCATTGACCTGGACCGGCACAAGCGGAATCCAGTAATCGGGCGGCGACGTGGAAAGCTCGTAGGTGACCGCTCCTGAGGGAGCATTCGGCCCCGCCGATTCAGGCGAGCGAAGGGAATATTCATCATGGCGGTTCAGCGCGCGCCCGTCGGCCGCCTCGACCACCCGCTCCACGCCCCATGCCATGTTGGCCATCTCATCGCGAAGGAACACCACCTCTTCGATTGGCGAACCCTCCAGGTTCTTGAGCACGACCGGCGGGACGAACAGGAAGTTCGACATCGACTGCCCGGGACCGGGCTTGTCGGGCGCAAGCTGGAACATTCGCCACGAATTCCCGCTCTCGCGTGAATCGGGAACCGCGTAGCGTCCGCCGAAGGTGTCAGTGATAATCAGGGAACGCACGCTCGTCAGCGACCCCGTATCCACCTCGATCGGTATCACAAACCAGTCATTGCCGTAGGTCGTGGCGAACTCGATGAGCAACAGGCGCGCGAGATCTTCCGGTCCGGCGTCGATCGCTCCAAAGTCCACCTGGGCATCCTCGAACTCCCACCAGCGCGCTGCCGGCATACCTCGAAAGGTGACGGCAGAAGGGATCGTTGTTCTCGTGATCGCTTTCGGCGGCGCATCGGCCGCTGCTCCGAGTGAGTTGCCGCCCGCGGTGTTGAACGCAAACCAGTCGAGCTGCCCGTCGATGTACTCGCGCGCCATCAGCATCTGTTCGCCGGCCGAGGTGCGTGCAGAAACCGAGAACGCGTATTCGAGCCGGTCGTCGAGCCACGCGGACTCTCCTTCGACCGGTTGGGAATACATGGACTCGTACCAGGCGATCCACTCTGCCGCAGCGGCCCGGACGTGGTCCGCATCGGCGCCGTCGATTGCGGGTTCGGCCGGCAGCCCAGGCATGGCGCCGTGAAGGTCTCGATACAGCAGATCGCCGTCCGGCACGCGGCCGGCAAGCAGATCGAACGATTGGATCGAGGAACGGTCAAACTGCGAGCGCTGTTCTGACGAGAGCGGCGATACGGCGTACTTCTGCACATAGGCGTCGCGATACGGCCTGCTCAGCGGCCGGCGCTTCAGTAGTCGCAAGAAGTGCAGGCCGGCGTCGACCGCCAGCAACAGGTGTTGCAGTTGCCGCACCGGCTCTCGTTCTACCAGCGTTTCAAGTGGTTGCTTCTTGACGTCGTACGGCCGGGCGTCCGTGCTTCCCTGCGGCAAGCCCGGCATATAGCGCGTCAATAGCGCCGATTCTGCGCGCAGTCGCGCCACAACCGGCGATCCTCCGTCGGAGCCCTGGAATTCGCCCAACTGCCATTGGCGGCCGAGCAGCCAAAGCGGATCGTAGATGCGTGCTTCGAGCCCCATCGATTCGTCTTCGGCGAGTGCGCCGGGTTCAAGCCGGATCCAACTGGTGATCGATGGCATGGTGATCGATGGCATCTAGTTACCTCCGTATCGTCTCAATGGATGCCAATCCGTCGAAACCGTGTCGGCTTCCGTGTTGGAAGCGAAATATAAGGCGGGCAGAAAATGTTGGATCTCACCCAGCAGCGAGGGATCCACCATTCGCATCTTGGCTAGATCCATGGTCTCTAACAGAACCTTCCCAAGCGCTTCGGCAGTCCAGGCAAGATCGGCGCCTGGAGGAATCGCGATCAGGACCGACTGGGGCGGCGTCGCGTCCGGCTGATCGTATTGGAAAACAACCCCGGTGGTCTCCGTCGCATTGGGCACCGTCTCAATCCATTCGTCGATCAGTAACCCGGCGAACGGCTGCGCCGGATCGAAGCCGCCGCCCGTCTGCGCGACGAGTGAAAGCGCGCCGGCGCTCAGAGGCTTGCCGCCAGCAAGTGGAAGCGCCACCCAGCGATCGTTTTCTCTATACGGCAGCTGGCCTACGCGCAGGTTCAACTCCGCCTCGGCGCCGAGCGCTTCGGCATAGCGGAACGCGTCTTCGAGTCTTGCAGTTCCTTCTCGCACGCGCGCGGCGCGCGCCAGCCAAGCGGCGGCCTCCATGGGCTTCCCGTTCTGAAGCTGATCGCTGCTCTGCCACGACTTCGTCAACTCCGGGGCGTTCGGAGGCGAAAATACCGCAGCCAGAACAAAGGATGCGCCAAACACCTCGCGCAAGGCATCGAGCGGCATCACGGCTGCTTTTGCACGCGCCAGCCGCGATGTCGCCTCACGTTCCACTGATCGCGCCTGCCCGACAAGATGCGCCGGCGCGGAAGGGATCGCTCCCGGGATGCCGAAATGAGCCATGGGCAGCAGCGCCTCGCCGAGAGCTTCCGGCGCACTCTCCAGCTTCGAGCGCAACTGGCCGAGCGTAGACTCGAGAAACGCGATGGCGCGGCTCGCACGATCGCTCAACTCCGCTTCGTCGATACCGCTGATCTCCGAAACGCCAGTGGCAGCAAGGTCGCGGCCGTCGATGCCGCGCGCGCGCATGATTACCGCACGCACGGCGCGCAACAGCTCGAAGAACTCACTGCCGCTCAAATCGCGCAATGGCCAGGACGGATCACGGTCCAGGTTCACGCGCAGCGCCTCATCCGGACCGAACCCGGACGCTTGCCGCAGTGCCTCCAGAATCAGCCGCTGCTCAATCTCGGAACGCTTCACTTCTGCACTGCTTTCGGCGGCGTACACAAAGTCGAGTGGGGCGAGACCCAGGTCTGCTATGCGGAGTTCTCTCGTGTCGAGCACCTCTCCGGTAGCAGGGTCGAATCGCTCGACGCGGCAGCGCACCCTGGCCGGGTCGCCGAGCAACTGCCCGGCCCACGCGTTCACGCGCGGCTCGGCTGCGGCGCGGAACGGGAAGCGCGCTCCAGGCCAGCCATGGACCTCCGTCTCTTGTAGGTTGAAGAGCACGAGCAACCGGTGAGTCAGTGCGATGCCGCTGCGCGGCGTCTGAATGACATCCAGCTCCGGCGGACGCGCGTCGCCACGCGCCACGGAGTCGAGCGTCGCCGACGCGCACGAATGATTGCCCAACACCCCCTGATGCACGCTTTCGGCGAGCAACGCATCGCTTACCGCATCTACGGCCTCGTCGAGCGCCGCGAGTTCCGCCCGCAGCGCCTGCTTCTGCTCATCACTCATCGCCCCAAGCTGGGCAAAGAACGATGCCTCGTCGGTCGCTGCCGCGCGCCAGATATACTGCAGCCTCAGCCCATCCACCACGTTGTTCGCGGCGATGGATTCGACCGGCGCGTCACCGGCGGGGTGCAGAGTCGCGGGCGCGAGCGGAGCCATCTGACGGAAACGCGCGATGAAGAGGTCGAGTTCCACGCCGGGATGGCTCTCGTGCAAGCCGCGCTCAAAGCGATAGCCGAGCAATGCGCCGAGGGGCTGGCCACCGCGCACGCCATCGAGCAGCCACTTCGCCAGACGCACGCGCGCCGAAGACAAGTCGATGTCGAGCACCTTCCCGGACTCGACATTCTCATGTGTGAGGCGACCACTTCGCAACACCGCCGCTGTGGCTGCATGCGGAATGGAGGGCGCGTGAATGAAGCCGGGGTTCCCGGGCAACTCAAACGGGGGCGGTGTCGACTCTTCCTCTACGGTTGTAGCAGTAGCACGCGGCGGGCCGACATGCAGGTTCTCCACCCAGCCGTATGCGCCGATGTAGGCTCCCTTCGGATTGGCCTGCCGCATCGCCATTAAGCGAGTGGTGGCTAGAGAAGTGATCCAGGCGTCGAGGCGATACGAGCAGAGATCGAGCGCCCCGGTCAGCAAGTGTTCGAGCTCGGGCACGGTGAGCTTGGACAGTCGTTGCAGACTGGTGCGGAACTCACCGAGCTGCTCCACCGCGGGATCCGTAAAGCTGGTGAGCTGTTGCAGGAAGACTTCGAGCGGCTGCGGCGAGACATCCGGCACCACGGTGCCAAGCTGCATGCGTGGTGTGAACACGGCCGGGCCGGATTCTACGTTGACAATCTCCTCCTCGCCCCGCTGCGCAGCGCTCATCAGCCCGTGGCCGATGAGGATATTCTGCGCGGCTTTTGTGTACTCAAGCATCGCGGAGTGCCGCAGGATGGCGTACAGCACGCTTCTTGGTTTCGGGTCTGGGAATGCCTCGTCGCGAATTCCGGCGACGGATGAGTTGAGCAACAACTCGGCGTAGTTCGGCGCCAGGCGCGTGTCTTCGGCGGCCACTCCGGGCTGCACCAGCGGTCCTTTGAGCGGCACGTTGTAAGCGGAGTACACGTTGTTTTTGACTCGGGCGTCCGCGTTCTCGAAGCCCATGTTCCGGATAGATGCGCTGACGAGCTGTTCAAGCCGGGACCAATAGCCGAAGCCTCCGAGGTCAACCAGTTGAAACTGCCAGAGGTTCTGAAAATGGTGGCGGCCGATGGCGGAGCGAATCGCGACCGTGTTGGACGTGGCCTGCTGCCGTAACACCTCGAGGAGGTCATGACGTAGATCGGCGCTGCGGCCCACGCGCGGCGCGTACTCGGACGCGCGCATCCATACCCCCCGAAGCCTTGATACCACGGAGTGCAGTTCCCTGATCCGCTGCACTGCCGTGCCGTCCTCGGGACGTAACGCCCAGAGATCGATCGAGCTGACCGGAAGCAATCCATACGGCTGCCGCCCGCAGCGAATGGCAGGCAGCGGCCCGCCCGCGCGGACGTGATCGATGAACTGGCGCCGCACCCAGGCGATGACGGCGTCCACCTCCTGTGGCGGTAAAGCGTCGTTTACCATCTGCTCGAGGAAATAGCCCCAGGTCGTCTGCCATAGGGCGGTGTTCATATGCCGCGCATCAGAGAGGTCGTCGGTCCGGGAACGTTCGATTCGTGCGAATGTCGCCGCGGGAATGCCGAGGGCTTTCGCGACCACGGCGCCATTCGCAGCGTCGCCAGGATCGCCCTGCGCCTGATTCGCTTCGAAGCTCGATTCGTAGCCGGGGTCGAACGAACTGAATCCGGAAGACGCTTCGGCGGTGTTGTTCGACGGCATGCCCTGCGCGAGGAAGCTGAAGCCATGCGTGTAGCTGTGCGCCTGAGCCAGTTTCGACAGCCGCTCCGCGGAAGCGTCGCTGTCTAGCGAACCTTTCGCGCCGAACACCAGCAACCGGTCGAGCGCGTGCGAGTTATCCGGAAGAGCCAGTTCGAGTCCCATGCCCACCCGCACTGCTTCATCGAAGTCCACCATCCACTTCATGCCGTCGTCTACCGGCGCCTGATCGTCGGGAGTTGCGATTTCCGAGTTGGGGTCGGGGCCCATCGCAAGCGGGTCTGAGATCGGATTACCCTGCGCCACTACGAATGGGTTGCCACTCACATAGCCGATCGCGATCCAACGATCCGGCAGCACGCAACTCCAAGGCGCGCGCGTCCAAGGCTCGGTCTGGATATTAAGTTGCGGCGGCTCCGGAAAGCGAGGCTCAGGCGTCAGTGGATCTTCGGGGCCGATGGGACTATCGGGGCTGTCGTCGGGATTGAGCGGGCGCAGATGCCAGGCGATCCAGGAGGCGCGCTGCGATTCATAACGCTCGGCGAGTTGCCGCCACGCAGCCTTGCGGCGCTCCGTGTCGGTGGAAGCGCGCCAGATGGTTCGCCAATAGTGGCGTCCCCATTCGGCTTCGCTCGCAGTAACCCCAGGTTCGTGCGTGTCGACGTGGATGGTGTCCGGATAGACGCGAATCTTGAGGGTGTAGCTGCCCGCCGGCGAGCTGAAAAAGCGTGTCTCAATCCGAACCGGCAGCAGGATCAGAGGACGGTCGGTGGGCGCGAGCGGTGTTGAAGGAAGCGCGACCGGCATCAGTGGCCGCCTTCCGTGCCGCGCGCCGGAATCATATCGTTCGCGTGAATGGAGATGCGCACCGGCTGTTGGTATGTGGCGTACGCCAAGTTGGCCGCGTTCTTCCCCCAGACAATCGCAGGAGGCTGCGGGATGCCGGAGATGTCGGGAAGTGGGCCTGAGGCGGGCGCGTGCGTGAGCGAGTCGAATGCTGCCTGGTCAGCCGCCAGATGACCCCAACTCAGATCGCTCCATTTCTTCGCTTTCGGGATCGTATCGGCCGTGCCCATCGCCTTGTCGAGCCCGAATCGCGGCGCGGAGGGCTGCTCCTGCACCACGAAGAACCAACCGGGATCAGTGGTGTTGCCCATGGCCTCGTCGCGCGTGAGGTCGAAACCGAGGAATGTCACGTCCGGCTCGAGTGAGCCTCGAAAGAGGGGGTACTTCTCAGTCGGGCCGGGCACACGGCGCGGTCCGGACATCACTGCCTTTCTTGCGTAGATGACCGTGTTGGGATAGCGACGCAAAAGCTCGCCGCGAATGAGGAGCACCAGGGAAGCTTGACTCTGACCCGGCTCGGGGTTCTCTCCCAACGCCATCTTCCATTCGTGAATCGCCTGAATCTGGCGGTTTTGCGAGCGGTTCGTCGCAGCCCAGAACTGGCGGAAATAGGTGCCGCGCTGATCGGTGGGAAACTCGCGCCACAACAACTCGCGCGCCATCTCGTGACTCAGCCCTGCCATGAATGCCTCGATGAAGACGGGATTGGTCTGAAGAATGGTTGCCGTGTTCGGTGGAACGTGCTCAAGACCCGGCAACAGAAAATCCGAGGAGATGTCGCGGAGCGCCTCGTACATGGGGCGGGGGAACTCCGGTGCGGCCATGATCGGCGCGAGCGGATCCTCAGATGCGCTCCTTAAAGACACTGCCGGTCGCGCGATTCGCGCATTCACTCGCGCGGGAATCGTCACGCCCGGGTCAAGTTGCGCGAGCAGTGGCGACAACAGGCCGCCCAGCGTAAACAGCACGTTGAGCGACACGTCGGCCGGGCGAGGCAGACGCGCCTCATGCGCGTTCGCTGTCGCCTGAAAAGAGAGATAGGCAGGGTTGTAGCCGGTCCAAGGTTCTCCTGCGCGCTGTCGTTCCCAATGCCCCGGCATCCAGGTTCCGCCTTCCGCCTGAAGAGTGAATGCCCAAACGAATCCTTCCCGCGGCGCCACAACGTTCAGTGCTTCGGGCGTTGAGCCCAGGGTACGCACTCTGACTCGCAGATCCTGCCTGTCGGCGAAGACAAGTTCAGCGAGACCCTCAATGGTCACCATCGCACTCGGCGGCGGCTGCAGTGCGGCCATCCTAGCCGTGTTCGCGCGAGGAGCGCTACGGACGATTGGTCCGCGAGGCCGAAGCAGCTTGCGCATCGGAGGTGGAGGCGCGCTTGTGGTGCTCTGCTCGATCTGCCCATGCAGTGTTAGCGACGCCGACGGAGGCGTTCCATCCGAAAACGCGACGGGGCTCAAGCGAGCATGAGCGGGAGCAGTCACCGCGACCAAAGTTGTCTCCGGCATCTTCTGAAAGTGCCGTATGTGAAGAGACGTGCTGACCGCCCGCGCCACCTGCGCACGCCGCAGCAGTTGATTCGCACGTTGGATTTCCCCAACCTGTTCCCAAGCGGCCGCCATGAGGGACTCTTGGTCCCGTCGAATGACCTCCGCGCCCAGGCCTGCGGCAGCGCGATGTCTCGGATCGAGGTTCAGTTCATGAAGCCAGGGCGGCTCGCCACCGCTCACCACCACACGGTCCTTTGCTGCGTGCCACCGGCCGTAGATGGGCGGGGCGACGATCGGGTCGGCTGCGCCTGAGTCCAATGCATCGGCCGGCGCATTCAGCCCGTTGCCGAGTTTGGATTGAAAGGCGTCGCGCGGAGCAGCGGGCCATTCGCCGGGCTGCGCGTCTACCGGACGCAAAGCGCCTTGCATGGCGAGAATGGCGCCGGGGCCGTCAGGCGGAATCTGAGGCAACCCCGATCCTGCGCGGCCGATCCACAGATCGCGCTTACCCGTTTCTTCCGGCAGCGGGCGCGCCTTCAACAATCGGACGAGCGACTCGAAATCCACCGGGGGGCCGGTACGAAACTCCCAGTGATGATAGACAGGAATCCGGACTTCGAGCGGCGCCCGCTCACCTGACGACCACGACGGAGTCAGATCGTTCGCCTCATTCGAGGGAAGGCCCAGTCCCGCGTCGCGTCCATTCGCGAACGCCGGCGTCACACACACGATGTAGTCGACATTTGGCTCCAGCTTGCGCGGGCACAGCAGTCGCGACAGGTTCAGTGCCGGATCGCTCAGGCTCTCGCCGGGTGATGTTTCGCCTGAGCGGCCGGCCACCTGCGCATGCGCCCAAGCCCACGACTCTTCGAGATCGGGCAGTTCTTTACCGGGCTGCGCAGGGCTCTTGATCTCGAGCACCGGCAGCAGAGCCCCGTTGTTGAACCGAAGGTCCACACCCGGCTGTTTGCGGACGACCACAAGACAGATCCAGGGCCGGATCCGTTCGTTGCCGTCGGCGCGCGCCGGCGTGAAGAGCCAGGGAAAGTCGGGCCGGTCGAACTCGATCGCGGGGAAGTTGTAGGGCGTGAAGTCCAGCGTGCTTGGACGAGGCTCCGTGCGGATGACCTGCTTCAGATCGATGCCAGTGACGGCGCCTGGACCGAGCACTCGCATCGGCATGGTGACGTCTTCGCTGTTCACTTTGAACGTCACCTCGACAGCCCCGCTGTCGTCAATCTCGGCTGCGGCGCTCTCCCGAACCCAAGGTAGAAACTGAAGTACGGCGAAGTCAGTCTCGGCCATCGCGTTTATCTCTCCTCTCCCTCGGTTTGTGGAATCACTTGCAAGAGGCGGAAGGCCATGGGGTCGGTTCGCCGGATTTTGCGCAACTCGGCCCTGGCTTCGGAGTATGTAAGGTTCGTGCTGGCAGGCGGCTGTGCGTTGTCGTCGTTGCGCGTGATGGCGAACCGCTGGTTCACGATCGAGACCGCGATGCCCTCGCCGCGATATTTTGCGCGGCCGGAGTTGCGTGCTGCGCTCTGGTTCGCCGCGCCCCATTGCACCTGAAGGTAGAGAGAGGCGGCCTCGAGCCGTGTGGGTTCCTGTTCGGGCTCGTCGGTCTCGGGTGGCGATGCCGAATCCACAATAATCTCCTCAAACCCAAGATCGGTTGTAATCGTCGAGCCAAAGATAG
>Ga0207060_10097_pt2 | contig 31455 bp, 27 predicted proteins | sample Alteio_BWMinCont_30_FD_153270 | JGI IMG/M metagenome (GOLD analysis project Ga0207060, IMG submission 153270) | Enriched cells from forest soil in Barre Woods Harvard Forest LTER site, Petersham, Massachusetts, United States -... | ecosystem: Environmental > Terrestrial > Soil > Temperate forest >...
TCGGTATCACGACCGATGCGCCTTCGGGTATTCCTTTCACGCCCGCCTCTGCCATGTGTCCTCCTAGATTCCGGGTGGCAATCCTGCTGCCGGTATGTTTTGTAGAGATGAGAATTGCGCGGTAGTTCTACCTGCGATGCTCCAACCGTTAATGCGATTCTGCCCTCCGCTGCTGCACCCACGCGACAACGAGGTCCACCAGGCCAGGAGCTGCCTTCCACCAAAAGAAAGGGGCTCCAGGTTCCGGTTGCACCGTCAGATTGTGCTGCGCGTTCGGCACGATCACGGCAGTGTAGGGAGTCTTCACGCAATCGAGGGAAGCCTCAATTTTCGCCAGACTCTCATCGACGGGCTCAAGGTGGTCGCGCTCGCCATAGATCAACAGCACCGGTGCACGCACCTGCTTCCAAAAAATGAGAGTGTCGAGGTTGCCAACTTTTGGGTACCAGGTCCATAGGAAAGAATGCTCCGGTGGTATTGCCAGCCATTGGTACCAGTCTTCATTTCGGACCGTTTCACTTGCGCTATCGAGTTCGCGGTAAGGCTTTGCCCCACGAAGCACCTCGATCATCAGCTTGTACAGGTTTAAGGCGCGTTCGACCTGAGCATCGGTGAACCCCGCTTGCCGAATCTGATGACTCACCCGATAGACATCCTGGTCACGTACGAAACCAGCGACGATATCTTCCGCAACGATGAATGAGACTTTCGAAGGGGCACGAACAGAAGCGATGGGTGCAATTATTCCACCTTCGCTATGTCCATGCAGCCCAATTCGTTTTGCGTCGATGTCTGGTCTTGAAGCAAGAAGGTCGATTCCGGCGATAGCGTCATTCGCCAGATCATCATAAGAAGACATTTTCCAATCCCCAGTGGAAGCTCCCGATCCTCGTTTGTCATAGATCAGTGCAGCAATCCCTGCGCGAGCGAACCGATCCGCGATAAAACGGTTGGTGCCCCAGCGGGTCTCCCCACCACTACCCTGCAGGAGGACAACTGCCGGATGCCGCCCTGAAGCGCGTGGGATACAGACCGTACCCGAGAGAGTGACCGGCCCGTTGCGAAAGCTGACATCCACCGCGTCGTATGGCAGGGGCTTCGCTACGGTGCGACGTAAACTGAAGTCGCCTTTGGCACTATCGTCTGTAAAGGCTCCTACGATCTGGTTTGCCCTCAGTTTGCCGTCAAATACCATCGAATCGCCCAAGGCAAAGTGAACTGCATATCCGTTGACGGCAAGCACCTCTAGCGGATAGTCCATCGCCTTTTGGGTTAACGAAGTGAACGTGCCGTTTGGGTGAGGGCCGGAGCCTTTGAAATCAAAGCTTACCTCTAACGGGACACCTTCACGAACCATGGTGCCCTCCCAGTGTCCGATAAATTCTGCTTCTGATCCGAGGGCAAGATAAGCAAGAGTCGAACTTAGTATCAATGCCACAACACCCAGGAAAGAGGCAGTCCGGGACATATGGCCACCTTTCTCGAAGCAATGAGTATCGAGTTTACGCCTCGAGAGGTGAGTTCAGCATTGGATTGGCCCAAATCTTTCGAGTTGCGCTCGGGTGACGGACAGCTTGATATTTGCACTCTCGAGAACCTTCTGGATCCGACTGCCGACGCTTGATTGCTCCTGTGAAAGGGGCCCTACGCCGACTGCACCCGAGACACTGGAAGGCAATAAGCGGGATTGGTTGGGGTTTCGGAGGATGGAAGCTTTTAACCTGAATGTTCTAACGGCAGACCTACCGCACTCGCCGTGCCAATATGTCCGGCCTCGTGATACGTGACTTCTTCCACTGTGGGTGCGCCGATCCAAGATTCATCAGTCATGGGTCTAGACCGGAATCCTCGTAAAATAGCGGCGACGATTCCACCTTGAGTCAAATTGTCGCGTGGGCAGATGAACCGGGCTGAGTATTTCCATCCACCCCTACTACGTATGCTGACTGACCCTGCTTTCCGAGTCGTCTTGGTTATACCCGTGGCGGAAAAATTCATTTGTCATTGCACAATCTTGGCGCAGAGGAAGGCATTGTTGCTTTGCGATAGGGCCAGATGCATCCCGGTCATGACAGGCCTGTCATTTGGACAACCCTGCATGTCCGCGGGGCAGGAGAGGATGTCCTTCCAGGGGCACGAGGGGGACGTCCAGGGTTCACTCTTCCCTTCGTCGCCCAGTGCGACGCTCGCGGTTCTGGAACAGAGCAACCAATTCTTGCTCCTATGAAATAGGCTAGGCGCACGGAGCCCTCGCACATACCAGCCCGCTGGACATGCGTGCATGCCGTTCCTCAGTGTAGCCGGATCACCATCGACCTTACTCTCTTCCGAGCTAGTGTCATTTGATACCTGGCGACACAAGAACACGTTGTCATCGATCTGGACACCTAACATCGCATAGCCTTGCTTACAGGCATGCATGCCGCTCTCCTCATGATGATTGCGACCCGACGCCTCGTCGAGATATATATCTCGATTCGCCAACGCTTGTTTGACCGCCACGTCCATTCTCTGATAGCCCGCAGGAATCTCGAACAGGTTCGGGGACTGCAGACCTTCTCTGACATTCTTCAGCTCGAGGTGAATACCTCCGGCCTCCATCTTGAGAAGGATACGCAATTGTTGATCCACCCACAGGAACCCGCTCTGCGTACCACCGATTTGATACTTAGCCGTGCTCCGTCCATTGATCGCCTCAGCGCCAATCTTTTTGCAGGTCATCTGCGTCCCATGTTCCGCCGCGATTTTCAGCCAGCCCCCGCAGGCATCCTCGACGCTGTCGGGCCGGAATAGCTGCCACACCATCGGATTCGCGAAGCCTACTTTGCTGGCGCCTATATCCATGTACAAGCGCTGGGCGGGAAAAACAACCAAGGCGGTCTGTTGTGCGAAATCTGTGAGCACGATTCCGGAGGGCTCCGGCGAGGCCGGGTCGTCGTACGTCTCCAGGCGCATTTTGTCGTTCTGTCCAAAAACTCGGTTGCGCTTGGGCGTTCCGGAACGGGCGCTGGAATCCACCCAGTCGGCGGAGAACCCCTGAGCGTGAGCCAGGCCTCCGATCGCGAGCATCGCGAACACCAACGCAGTCTGCTGCATCCAACGCAGTCTGTTTCTCATCCACATCTGCTGCTCCATCGCGACAGGTCATTCAGGCCGCCAGCTTCCAGGGTTACCCGAAGCCTGACTCTTCGTTATTGTGTACCGAAATCCCGTTGGCGTAGTGCGTCAGCAACTCCTCGATGTTCGGTGTCGGAGCACGAAAACGGTGCCGCGCAGGCTCACCGGTGCCTCTGGAACACGAATCGACGACGGATCGTTCGTCTGGACAAGACCGCGGCCAGGCATCAACTTGAGACTGAGACGAGTGCTTAGAAAGGAGGCTGTGAAAATGCGATCGGTGACGTCGAAAAGCTTCCACTTTCCCTGCGTGCCGCTGGCAAACTCCAAGGTGTCGTCAGAGAGAAATTTCACCGCCGTGTTCTCGTTTTCGTAAATAGCCATTGGGATATAGACCCCCACAAGTAAATCGACTGTACTAGGTTGGGGGTCGAATTTGACCAGTCCCGTGGCCTCAATTTCGTAGTCGCCTCCTGTTCTTATCAATGCCCCCTCGGATGGACGATCGCTACAATTACCTTCGTCTTTTCTTTGAGATTACCGGGGAACGTCCCTTCGCCCGCATCATTGAGTGATGTGATCACTTTCCGGGCGGTCCAGGATTTCTTTTCGTCGTTAAGCTCCACCGTCAAACTGGTCCGCATTCCATTTAAGAGTCATGGACTTAAAGGATGCCCGGACCTTGCATTCCCCGGGTCCGGCCCAAAAGTAGAAATAATTGGCGCCGACGAAATTGTCGACCGTCCCCCTGTTTGGGCCAACCTGCATCGGAGCGGGCCTGTCAGGATCAAGGGACTGCGCTGCAGAGGGCGCCGTAAGGAAACTACTCAACAGGGCCGCGAACAAAAGAATTTTCATGCGAGGAATGAGCGAGTGTAGTTTGTACATTTGTCCTCCACTCGGCGCACCATGTGTCGAGTTTTCCGGAAATCACTTGGTAACACTACCGGTTGAGGAGAGTCGAACAAACGTCTGCACGGTCATTCAACTCTCCTCTTTACGGACGGCTATGCCGGAGTCCAGTTAATGTTGGCAACGCCTCTGCTCGGGGGCACGTTCAAGCAGTACACCGACAGTCCACCGCCTGGAGCAACCTTGATCCAGAAGTCCACCTGTTCTTGTCCGGAAGGGTTGAAAGTCATCCCATTCGAGGGAACAATGTTGTTGTTTACGCCCGAGAAGGTCGCCGCTACGCATGTAAACGATCCATACCCGCCAGGCGCGTCCAAAACTGTGACGTGTTTCCACCCTGCGGTATCGACCACCAGCTCGAACGTAAGGCTAATATTGAAGTTGCATCTGTTGACCGCCGAGCCGAAGCCTTCCGCGACGCACTGGTCAGCCCCCAAGGGACTCCAGACTCGGAACGAATTCCAGCCCGTTGTGGAGCGTGCCTCGGCAGGCTGGATGGCTGCCAGTGTCACGAGGGCAACACCCACAGCAAGAAACCATATCTTCGCTTTGTACTTCATCTAAAACTCCTTTCAGCACGCGGTGCTGATCGGTTGATTGTTCTTGATTTCAGCTAGCCGATTTCCGAAAGGGAATGCTCTCAGCCAATCGGGAAGCCGCCAAGTTTGCGAGAACCAGGCCTCTGAACGATTACTACCCAGTCCGTTTTCAATGGCGGCTTGGGTTCGATTCCGGGGAGCGAGAAGCCCGCCCCGCTGTTTTGCAAAGCGTAGAATCTCGTGATAGATTGCATCCCACATCGGACCTGGTTTTCAGCCGCCCATCAAACCAGCACATCGTGCGCAAGACCGGGTTCAAATGTCTTTAGGAGCGTCCTCAATCGTTCTCAATTTTTCTTGAAGTGCTTGTATGGCGCAGCAGGCAAAGCAGTTGTACGAATTTGGTCCTTACCGGATTGATTCGGAAAGGCGTCTGCTCCTGCGCGGAGGAGAGTCGGTCCCACTGCCTTCAAAGGCGTTCGATACTCTCCTTGTTCTGGTGGAGCACAAATCGGAGGTCATTTCCAAAGAAGACCTGATGAAGGCTCTCTGGCCGGACAGCTTCGTGGAAGAGTCCAATCTCAGCCAGAACATCTTTGTATTGCGCAAGGCTCTGGGTGAGACCCCGCAAGACCATCAATACATCGTCACGATTCCGGGCAAGGGGTACCGCTTTGTTGGGAATGTCCGCGAGGTCGGAACGAACGAGACAGGCCTCGTTGTAGAAAGCCCCTCCCGTTCTCCGATCATGGTTGACGAAGGCCTCCGTTCCAACCGCATTGACCGCGTGTTCTCGCGAATCCGGCGCCGAAGAAACCGATTCCTGCTCCTTGCCTGCGTAGCTCTCGGAGCCATCGTCGGCTCCGTTTTGCTGCTTCGTGCCCGCAGACCGCCGATGCACGAATCTGACTTGGTTCTTGTGGGCGATTTCGTGAACACGACGGGAGAGCCGGTCTTCGATGGGTCTCTAAAGCAGGCACTCACCGTGAAGCTCGCAGAGTCGCCCTACTTCAACCTCGTGCCAGCCAGCCAGATCCGCATAACATTGAGCCTGATGGGCCGCTCGCCCGAGGAGCGCATCGTCTCAGCAATCGCGCGTGACGTATGTCAGCGAGCAGGAGCGAAGGTCGTAGTCGGTGGTTCGATCCTGAACCTGGGAAACGAATACGTGCTTGATCTGGACGCCACTTCCTGCCTTACCGGTACTACGTGGGCCCAGGAAGAGATCAAAGCGCCCGACCGGGAACAAGTCCTCAAGCGGATGGGGCAGTTGATTCCCCCGCTGCGGCGGAAATTGGGCGAGTCCCTCAGTTCGATTCAGAGATTCGACACGCCAATCGAAGAGGCCACGACCAAATCACTCCCAGCTTTGAAAGCCTATGCATCAGGCGATGAGAAACGCGCGCAAGGACACGAAGATGAGAGCATCCCTTCTTACAAACTGGCGATTGAACTGGATCCCGACTTCGCCATCGCCTACGCCAGACTTGGTGCGATCTATAGCAACATGCAACAGCTTGATCTCTCGGAGCACTATCTCCGGCAAGCCTTTGAGCGCCGGCTGCACGTAAGCGACAGAGAGAAGTTTTACATTCAGGCCCACTACTACGACAACGTCGCCAGAGAGTCTGACAAGACAATCGACACCTACAAAATGTGGGCTGCCGAGTATCCTCGTGACGCTGTCCCGTTCAATAACCTCACGATGGAATACATCGGAACCGGCCGCTTGAATGAGGCAATCGTTACAGGTCAGCGGGCTCTCAGACTCAACCCCGGCTATTCAAACCATTTCGGCGGCCTTGCGCGGGCTTATCTACGTGCCTCCCACTTTGCCGAAGCAAAAGCTGTCTGCGAAAAAGCTATTGCAGAAAAGCTGGATAACTGGTCGATCCACGACGCCCTGTACGAAATCGCGTTCGTCGAGGGCAACGAGCCGGCGATGCAACGTGAGATCCAATGGTTTGAGGGAAACACGCTGGAAGGTTGGAATATCTATCGCCAGGCACAGGTCGCTTTGAGCCGTGGAGAGATCCAGAAGTCCGGGCAATTCTTCGATCGGGCCCGTACAGTCACCCTACGGCACGGACTTGAGGAGCAGGCGGCGGACTTCACTTATGATCAGGCGCAGTACGAGGCTGACCTTGGAAACCGCCGGGAAGCCCGCGCAACAGCGGAGCTTGCTCTCCGCATGATGCCGAATTCTGCTAGCCACAAAGCCTTTGCGGCTCTCGTCTTCGCACGTGCCGCCGACATCGGACGCGTGGAGGCTCTAATGAGCGAGTTGAACCAGCTGCCATCTTTAGGTACAGACATGAACCATGAGATTGTTCCCTGCATCCGGGCTGCGATGGAGTTGAACCGGAAGAATCCAGCAGCAGCCATTGAGGCACTGCGGATTGCTATTCCGTACGATCTGGGCACGCCCAATGATGGCCTGACCATGTACTACCGTGGCCTGGCCTACCTGGAACTCAAGTCCGGAAAAGATGCGGTGGCACAGTTTCAGAAGATTCTTGATAACCGCGGCGTGGTTACAACAGAGATCTATTGGCCGCTGGCCCACCTTGGGCTCGCCCGGGCACACGCCCTGAATGGGGACATTACGAAGAGCCTGGAGAGTTATCGCGAGTTCCTGGCTCTTTGGCAGAACGCCGATCCCGACCTCAGACTGCTCAAAGAAGCGAAGGCAGAGTACAAGAGACTGAGCGCGATAACCTCACCCCACGATGTTGACATGACGCAAGTCCGGGCACCCATCTTAAGGGTGCCCAGCAAGACCCCTCCACGCAATTCGCATGAGATGTTGCGTGTAAGCCTCCCCAAAGTGTTTCGTGCGCACGTCAACGAGTGAGTTGGCGATCTGGCAGCAACTGAGCGGTTGGAGCTGACGAACTTACCTGAAAGTGAGATGAGTTTTTCATGTCTTTTGGGCACAACGACGGATGAAAATGGGGTTAGGCTGGGAAGTCGTGCACGCATGAGGTTGTGACCTTCAACGGCGCCGTGAGCCCGCAAATGAGTTTGACCCTGGATGCGTTTAGGAACAACGGACTGTAGCCTTCCTTCTGAGGAGCACGCCAGGGAGACTCTTGCTATCCAGGCATCCTTGCGTCGCACGAGAGGAGGCAGCGATGGAAATACTCCACGACCGGTGCTGCGGTTTAGACGTTCACAAGTCCTCGATCACAGCGTGTCTTATTCGAACAAAAACACAAGCCGCAGAGACATCTTCAGCGATTCGGCTGTACGACTCGGGACCTCCTTGAGCTTGTTAGCTGGCTGAAGGGTTTCGGGGTCCGGCATGTTGCCATGGAATCGACCGGAGTCTATTGGAAACCGGTCTGGAATGTACTCGAAGAGCACTTTCAGATGCTCCTGGCGAATGCGCAGCATATCAAGACGGTCCCAGGTCGCAAGACCGATATGAAGGACTGTCAGTGGATTGCGGAACTCCTGAGGCATGGCTTGTTGCGCGGCAGCTACGTTCCTTCTCTGGTCATTCGAGATTTGCGCGATCTGACGCGAACGCGGGCTACCCTTTCACAGGAGCAATCAAGCGTCGGCAGTCGGATCCAGAAGGTTCTCGAGAGTGCAAATATCAAGCTGTCCAGCACGGCGAGCAACACGATGGGCAAAAGTGGGCAGGCGATGTTAGACGCCATCGTCAGCGGTGAAGACAGTGCCGAGAGATTAGCCGACCTCGCGCTCGGCAAATTGCGAAGTAAGATCTCGGAACTGCAACTGGCATTGGAGGGTCGCATCCGCGACCATCATCGCTTCCTGCTCGATAGCCTGCTTCGTCAGTTTCGCTTTCTCGGTGCCGAGATCAAGGCGCTCGACCATCGTTTGGAGCACCTCGGAGAACAACACAAGGAACTCGCCGATGCTGTCGCTCGTTGGATCACAGTGCCCGGAGTAGAGCAGGTTGCTGCCTGGGCCTTTGTTGCCGAGATCGGGTTTGATATGGCACCGTCTCCAACTGCGGTTCACTTGGCGAGCTGGGCAGGAGTATGTCCCGGCAACCATGAGAGCGCAGGGAAACGGCTCAGCGGCAAGAGCCGCAAGGGCAGCCCGCGGTTGCGCCGCATGGCCTGTCAGTCGGCCTGGGCTGCTGCGAGAACAAAGAACTGTTACTCTCTCCGCGCAGTTCAAGAGACTGGCTGCTCGTCGAGGCAGCAAACGCGCCATCATCGCCGTGGCACACAGTCTGGTGGTTATCGGCTATCACCTCCAGAAGAACTGCTGCGTGTACCAAGAACTTGGGGGCAACTACTTCGAGGGCCTCCACGCAGAAGGACTCAAGCGACATCTTGTCAAGCGACTGGAGAGCCTCGGGCTGACCGTCACCCTGGGGCCACACACCGCATAGGGGATGATTTTCGAGGGAGAAGGTCACCTCTGAAACGAGAGAGAGACTATGCGCATGAAAAGGCATCCGCAGTACTTCATCTCAAGAAGTCCACGCAGAGGTTCCAGGGTCGGGACGACGATCGGTATCGACCTTGGAGACGTCTGGAGCCATTACTGCACCATCAACGAAGAGGGCGAGGTCATTGACCGCGGCCGTTTCCGAACCAACCCATCGGGCGTAGATAAGTGCTTCCGAGATCTCGAGCCGATCCGAATAGCGATGGAAGTCGGAATTCATTCCATCCGGATCAGTGAGCTGATACGCGATCTGGGCCATGAAGTGATTGTGGCAAATGTGCACGAGAATTCTTTATGCCGATAGTCGCTTGAGCAGGTTGTTGGCGCGGCGAAACCCAAGGGTGTCCTGCGGTGGAAGTAGTTGCGCGCTCAGGCGCGGCTGTGAACGCCAGTGCGAAAATTGTTGAGCATGTAGTCGCACGTCCGCATCGTGAACGCGACGATGGGCATTGTGGTGGTTTTATCTGTGCAGTTTGGAAAAATGCTCGCATCACAGATATAGAGATTCGGGACGTCATGGGTCTGTGCCCATTTATTGGTGATGTAGGATTTTGGGTCGTTTCCGAAACGGCATACTCCGGTTTCATGCAGGCTGGTTCCAGGCCGGTTCGGTTCGCTGTCGGCTCCCCATAGCTCCGCGCCTGCCGCCTTAAACAGGTCGGCCATCACTAACTTGGCGTGTTCCCACATTAAGAGTTCGTTCTCGCCCCACTGAAAATGGAAACGCATCGCCGGAATTCCAAATAGGTCCTTTTTCTCGGGATCGATGTCCACATAGTTAGTGGGGCTCGGAAGTGAAGGCGCCTGGATCAGCGCACCAATAGGAGTGGGATAGTAACGCTTGATGTTGCGCTTGAATTCCTTGCCAAATCCTTCGAGGTGATTGTAATAGCCGGGAAATTGCCCGCAGCCCCCATACATGTAGACAGAATAGCCGCGTATAAATTTCTCCTCGCGAGGATTCTTGAGGTTTTGCCAGCGCGGCATCCAGGCAACGGTCGAGTCCGCGATGTTGTCCGGAGTAGGTGGCTGGCCAATCAGCTGGGGCAAGCAGCCATTTCCGGGATTGCCGTACAAATGGTCACACAAATTGCGCCCGAGTTGACCGCTTGAGTTCGCAATGCCAGTAGGCCATTGCCTCGACCGCGAATTCAACATGATGTGGGCTGTCTCGACACAGGACGCGGCGAGGACGACCACCTTGGCATACACCTCGACCTCCTGTTTTGTTTCGCGATCGACGTAGGCCACGCCCTTGGCCATGCCGTTCTCGTCCACCAGCACGCTTCGGACGAGAGCATTCGTCTGCAACGTAAGATTTTTTGTCGCTTCAGCGTCTGGAATGGTGAACCACGTCGGCGAGAAAAATGATCCGACATCGCACCCCTGACTGCAATTCCCGCAGTAATGGCAGGCCGGAAAACCATTGTGCTCCACGGTGAGTTGGGCACATCGGTCAGGCAGATAAGGCACTCCGATCTTTTCACCCGCCTTCTGGATGATGTAGTCAAAGCAACGCCATGGAATAGGAGGGAGATACTCTCCGTCCGGATTGCTGGGCCGGTTTTGGACAGTGCTGGCAACTCCCATGTACCGCTCCGCCTTGGTAAACCACGGAGCAATCTCCGCATAATCTACCGCCCAGTCCTCGCCCACTCCATCGAGGCTCGCGGCCTTGAAATCGATATCCCCGAAACGGGCCGAAGATCTTCCCCAGAAATTAGCTTTGCCTCCTGTTCCTTTACATCTTTTCCAGTACCAGTCCGTTCCCGGAGCGTTGCTGTATACGACATCGTGCTCCCACAAACGCGTGCCTTCGCTATATTCCGTTTCCTCAACGGAATATTTTTCCTGATGGGGAGAACCTGCAAGAATCAGGGGATCGCCAAATCCACGGTATTTCAGGTCATAGACCTGGCGGTGCTGGCGATAGTCCCTCGCAGGTTCTGTCCGGGGTCCCGAGTTAACGGCCAGAACGTTCAGTCCGGCTTCACAAAGAAGCTTCATGGCCATACCGCCGCCAGCGCCGGTGCCAACCACGATCGCGTCATATACCTTGGTTGCCACAATCTTCTCCTTCTAACGCGAAACCTTAAGGAACGCCACTTGGTTCACCAGGGCTCGGTCCCGCAGATACGCATGCTCGGGATCATTCGGGTGCGAGCAGCTCGGCATCTTTTCCCACGTATCTTGCAGCCCTGGATACCCTAGGCTCTCGAGGCCGATCTTGGTTGTGTAGTAGCCAATCACCGTGTAGTCGCGCATCAAATGAAAAAATTCGCGCCCACTTTCCGTGGCGGGCTTGTATTTGGCCTTGTAGGCAAGCTCTTCCAGCAGGCTGTTCTGCTGTTCTGCGGAGCAGTCCAGAAACTTACTTCCAAATTCGGACTTGCTTCGCGCGTTGAGCCAGGCAAGTCCAGAGACTAACTGTTCCTGGGCCTGATTGCCGGCATGAATGGCATCCTCGGTGGAACGAATATCATATGATGTGCTGACAGGAACCTTGTTCGCGACCATGAAATCAATGAACTCAGCCACGCCGGCGTCCTTCGCGCTTGGCGTGTCGTCCGCGGGAATAATCATTTCCGCCAGCCGCTCCACCATCAGGAATTGCGGCTGAGAAAAGAACAGGGCCCGATAGCCATGCACTTGATCCTGGGGTCGACCATCTCCACCGTGGCCACAAGCAAATGCCCACCGGCTAAAACCAGGAAAAGTCCCAGCCACCGAAGCCAGACTGATATAGCGGAGTATCTCCCGCCGTTCAATTGCCTGCCCGCCCATCGCGTAGCCTCCATGGGATCAGTTTCTGAGAGCAGTCCAACAACAAAAGTATAAGAAATCTGGTCCTTTGGCAGCTGGAGTTCCACTTTTCTCCTGGCTGAAACTCCAGCAGTTTATAGCGAAAGCGGGCAACGAGCTTCTCAGGTGTTGTCGGCGTGGCCTCACTCGAGGGATAGTCCGGCAAGCCAGTGAAGCTAGGAGTCCCCGAGGTATGCGTCTGCTGGTTGTAGATGGTGATCTTATCCCATGCTGCTGGCTCATCAGGCATGTACTTCTTCAGCAGGTCGTCAGTTTTCAGCTTGCCCCTCTCCTCCAAGAGCAAAATCGAAGAATACGCACGCAACGTGCCTGACCAACTCGGCGCAACCCGGATAGCCCAGATTAATAAGGCGGGACGGAATATTTCCTTCGCCTGGTCTGGAGGCACCAACCGTGGCGACCCACGCTATTACCGCGTCCAGCCCCCTTCCTTCCTCATTGAGTTTGACGACACGCACGACGACGCCAATCACATCCACTCCGTATCGCGCGACTTTGACCCGCGACTTCGGCCAGGATCTGCTCGATCAGCATTACGAGACCAGCCACCCATCGAAATAGAGCCCTACGCGCACTCATGACTTGGATTCACCTCTTGTTTCCTGTAGGCGATTGAGAGTAGAGCGTTGGGCGTTGGGCGTACCGAACCCCGGAACGCCGACGCCCCGCATTGCTGGCTTCTTTGAGGAGGCTATAACCCAACGCCTCCGTCCGCGTGCCGTCCGGCTCCATGCCGATGCCGGGAGTCTCTGGAGGCTGCTATGAAATCCTCAGTCTGCATTTCTGGCAGGAACCGGAATGCTTCGCTCAGAATTGTGCTCTCTATAGTTACAATTGCGCCACGGTGAGGCAAAGCGTGCCTTCGAGGCGATGATGACAATGAAGAAGATCGACATCGCCGCCATCGAGGCAGTGCGGCGAAGCTGACGTGAACCCGCTTACATATCCTTCTTATCCGCGACGCCGAACAACTCCTCGGATTCTTTGCCCTTCCTCTACAACTGCTTAACCGTAGCAGCAAAGACGCGCGCCGGGTTTTCGACGGTGACGTGGTTGATCTGTGCGCCTGTGACTCCCGCTTTGCGCAGTGCAGGCAGAAAGCGGTCGGTCAGCACGGTGAACCCGTTAATCTTTCCGCCATTCGGCTCGCCGACGTTGTACCAGCCGGAATCCATCGACAAAAGCAAACGGTCGGGCGACTTTTGCAGGAGTGGTAGGACAATCGCCAAATGATCGGCCACGGGCTTGCGTCCGATTCCGTCGATCGACACCCAGGAACCGGCGGCTCTAATCCTTTTGTTTAGATCGAACCCGTTGTCGTCGCAATGGGCCACGATGAATTTGCCGGGTTCGCCACCCTCGGCGGCAAAGCGCAGGGCGGCCGACAGACCGGTGGGGCCTGGCGAGTGACAGGTCACCGCCATGCCGGTCTTGCGCGTAACTATGGAAGCGGCGGCGAGTAATTTACCATCCATCTCCGACAAACGCGATCGATCGGAGGTGAGGCCGTCCACACGGACTTTGACGAAGCCCGGACGCACGCCGGTGTCATCGATGCCATCGTGCCACTCGGCCAGCCAGCGCGCGGCGATTTGCGATGCCGTTTCGCTATGCGCGCTGGGCGGAAGATAACGTCCCTCGGCATCGCCATAGTAGCCGGTGTTGGTGAGGATGTGCAGGCCGGTACTCTTTGCCAGCTCTTTCAGAACGCGCGGATCACGACCAACATACGCAGGCGTGCAATCGACAAACCCGCGCACACCGCTCTGTTTTGCAGCGAGAAGATATGGCTGCATGCGAGCGATGATCTCTTCGGGGTTCCATCGACTGCGGCTGGTCCTTTGCGCTCCGACGAAATCAACCATGACATGCTCGTGCGGCAGGGTGAATCCCAACGACGACGGCAAGATTGGCCCTAATACAGTGTGGATGGCTGTTCCAGACTCCGCGGGAAGGGGCTTCACGATGCTGAATGCTGCTGCGGTTGCGAGGAATCTTAGTGCTTCGCGGCGGCTGTGAACGTACGTTTTCGTAATTCGCCTCCAATCGCTGGCACGAGGAAGGGTATCAGAGATTACCTAATGCAGCGCGGTTTCCCCGTCGGTAGTTCAACTCGGTCCGGTCGGTTCAGAAACGGACCACCCTCATTTCTGGATTGCCAGCGGTTGAAGGCCTTTCCGAAACAGAACTACTGCCCCATTCGGGGTCTACAAGCAACTCAACACTCCAGCGCCGACGAAGATTTCCTTCGAGTGCTTATTCCCGAAAACGAACATTGGAATGGCTGGCACTCACGGCCCGCTTCTATTTGACGAGGCTCTTAATGGTCGCTAATATCTGATGGCTTGGTGGGCAGCCATTACTTTCTTGCTGGATACCAAGCGTTCCTTTTGGATCCGGACATCGTTCGGTCTGAGTGTCAAAGAATAGGAACGGGGGAGCTGATGATTCGTGGGAGCTGTTTTACGGTACTCATGATCGGGCTAGGATGGCCGAGCTTCTCACAGGCTCAGGAGGCGGTCCGAATCAGTCCACAGAATCCTAAGTATCTGGCCTTTCGGAATCAGCCGCTGGCATTGGTTTCAGCCAGCGAACACTATGGTTCAGTCATTAACCGTTCGTTCGACTTTGAAAGATATCTCGACGATGCGGTCGCCCACAAGATGACGATGACGCGCACATTTCTTCTCTATCGCGAGTTGCAAAGTGCGCGCAACCCTTCTTCCCCGTGCAAGCCTGAGTCTCCGGACTACATTGCCCCGTTTGTTCGGAGCGGCCCGGGCAAGGCACTGGACGGCGAACCAATCTACGACCTGGATCATTGGAATCCCGAGTATTTTGAGCGCCTGCACCGATTCCTCGACGCCGCCTCAAAGAGAGGCATCGTGGTGGAGCTTACGGTGTTCAGCAATACATATACAGAAGGAGTCTGGGCGCTGAACCCGCTGCGGAAGGAAAACAATAGGCAGCGTGTAGGTGATGTGGAATGGGAGGATTACCTCTCGTTGAGGGATTCTGAGTTGGTAAGAAGACAGCGCGCCTTTGCACGCAAGATCATCCAGGAAACCAGCGGATACGATAACGTGTACTACGAAATCTGTAATGAGCCCGGGGGAGGTGTTCCCGGGCACGCCACCCCCGCTGATGTAGATGCATGGCAAGCAGAGATGGCGCATGTCATGCGTGACGAGCTGCAGAGATTGGGCCGGCCTCATCTCTTTGCAGGCCAACAAGCCTTTACCTACGGCGAGAAGAACGTCTTTCCGTTGGACGCGAGCTTCGCCGGCGAGATCTTCGATATCGTGAATGTCCATCCTCTGCCGGAGACGAACTTCGCTGGCCACGTTTATGACATGGGCAACTTCATGTCAAAGGAGTTGAGGCTGGACCAGGTTGGTCGATTTTGCAAAGCGGCCTACCCCTTTCCAAAACCAACGGCTCTCGATGAAGACAATGCCGCCAGCATGTATCGCGACACAACCGGCTGGACAATACATCGCAAACGCGCATGGACTGCGCTGATGAGCGGTTGCCACTATGACTACATCGATTTTTCGATCACCGTCGGCAATGAGGGTGGAACTATTGCTTCGCAACAAGGGATTCGCAGCTGGATGCAGCATCTCTCAGAGTTCATCACCTCGATGGATTTCATCCATTCGAGGCCGGACACTAGTTGGGTCGCCAACTTCCCGGCAAATCTGGTCGTCTCGGGCCTTTCCATGTCGGGGCGTGACTACGTGGCGTATCTTGCGGATGCACGTGAATTGACCGACCCATCAACAGGGCCGATCGCAGGCAGCGTTTCTTTGTCGCTGCCGGTTGGCAACTATGACGTGTCGCTATACTCGCCGGTAACGGGCGAGTATTCTCCCGAAATTGAGGTGCGGGGCGGCGTGAAAAACGAGTTGATGTTGCCGATGTTCAGGCAGGATATCGTTGTACGAGCTAAACGTCGTGCTGATTAGACAATCTTTGATCTGCTGTTGAGCCCCTGGACTAGGGCCCCATGAATGCCAACCACGATGATGAGCAATACCATGTTTCTCAACGTGTTTTCTTTGCGACCCTGAGGATGCCCTCGGACGTAAACGGACTGCATGCAATTGTGGGTTACAAAACCAGAGAAGATCCGCAGCCGCTTATTCTACCTGGCGCGTTCCCCAAGCGCGAACGACGGTCTAACCGAACACAACTCCAGATCGGAAGAGTTCTGTCCGGTCAGCCCACCGTCCACCCGGAACTTACAAAGGACTTCACAGCTTCGGGATGACGATGTGGTGGTGCAATCGAGCGAAATAGTTATCCCGAGAGAGGGGCTTTGTCGATCACTGGATAGCAGGTGAACGTTTCTTCCTTGATTGAGTAGTAGGGCACATAGTGGTGATCGGGGTTGCCGTCGATGGTGAAGTGCAGCGGCTGGCCGGTGACGGCTTTCAATTGGCTCGTGAAGCTTTCGGCCGAAGCCCCTGATGTCCAGAGTCGTGCGTCCTCCGTGCCGACGATGGCGAGAAGGATGGCACCGTATTCGAGAGCGTAACGCTCGTGCCCTTCGATCTGATCCATGCCCGTGTAACGCGTGAGGCGAAAACCTGCTGGAAGAGTAAAGGACACAGTGTCTCCTGATTTCCAAGTGCGGTCGAGCGCAACATAGCTGCCGGGCTTGCCAGTGACGGCGAGAGTTCCGTTTATATAGATCGGCATCTCAGCGGTCGCCCACGAGGGAGTGCGAAGGCGAATGACGGAGTGGCGTGGTGCTGAGAGTTCGAAGCTCAGTTCCACACCGGAATCGTAAGGGAAGGTTGTCTTCATGGCGAGCTTAAGTTCCTGACCCGGGCGATTGTCGTGCTGTGACCAGCGGATGGTAGAAGGAGCGAACATGTTGATGTACAGGCCGGGATGGGAACCGGCAGGGACGACGGAATACAGATGCTCGGGAATGCTGCCGAGTAGGCGGGTTCCCTGTCCCTCGCAACAGGAGTTGGTGCAGTAGCCGACGGCGCGGTCGCCCTTCTTGCCAACGAGGCGCGCGTGGTAGAAGAGACCTTTGCCATCAAACTGGTTGGCGATACCGACGTTGTAAATGGACTTCTCGATTTCGGTCACGTAGGTTTCTTCACCGGGATTGAGAAGGTGGAAACGCTGATTGAGAAATGCCCAGAAGCTGCTGCCGCAGAGTTCGCCGGTCTCGCAGAAGTCGAATTGGGGTTTGATCCGGTAGGATTTTGGTGGGAATTCGCCGAACTCGGTGATGGCGATGGATCCGCCGATGTGCTCCCAGTTGTTGCGGTAAAGCTGCCGTGCACCCTGTACGGCATCCTTGTAGCGAGCGGCTCCGGTTGCACGGTAGAGGTCGAAATAGGCTTCGACATCCGTGAGCAGATAGTTGTGCGGTCGGTCGTATGGGTACTGCCAGACCATCGTCTGATCGTATCGGGCGAGGCCGTCGAGCCAGTAGTTCTCCTGGAAGAAGCGCTGCACAACCTGGATATCTTCGGGCCTGCCGACGGGCGAGAAATACATGCGCGTGTTGGCGACCATACCCTGGACGCCCTGAGCCGTTCCGCGGAGGAGCTTCGGCAAGTATTGGCATCGATCAAACCAATCGTAGTATCCACGCAGTAATTCGAATGCTCCGGGGTGGCCGGTGTAGCCCGCTTCAAGCAATCCATGCGTGACCCAGCTGCGCGTATACCCGGCACGCTCGGAGTGCATGATGGAGTCTTCCGGGTATGCCATGATGTAGCCGTCGGACTGGCGGCAATCGGCGATGCCGTCGACGATAGCATTCATGCGGCGATGAAGTTCATCGTGCTGCTGCCACCGGAGGGTGTTTGCCGCGCCCATGAGGAAGCGCCCGGCGGAGGAGCCCGGAAGGTCGGTATCCCAGAAAGAAATGGGCGGACGGAGGCCCGGAGAGACGGGTTTTCCGGCGCGTTCTCGAAATGGGCGAAGCATCTCGTCGACTGAGAACGAGGTGAGCAGATAGTCGATATTGTTCTCCATAGCCTCGCGAAGAATGCCATCGCCGAGTTCCACACCGCGTCGGGGCACCTCGGCACGATAGGAAACCTGCTTCCACGAGCGAGGATCGGTTACGTTTTGCGGGTTATCGGTAATGATGCCTTCACCAACGGGACGCCGCTTGCGCGTGAGCTGGGCGAGGTCGTTTGGATTTGATGTGACTGGATCAGCTGAGGCGGGCCGTCCTTCTGCGACGTCGCGGTTAGCTGCGAGCACTTCCACTTTCGCAAAGGAGAGGCCGAAGACTGGAGGCGCTTCGCCTTCGATTTTCTTGATCGGCCGAAGAGTGGTGCCGGTGAGCCTGACATAGCGCACAGGTTTGGCGCTGGAGATGGATAGAAACGAGATGCGGTCTCCAGGATCGGGCAGATCAGTTGAGCCGGAATCGAACAACAGACTTGCAGGTTCGAAGGACGGAGCATCGGCACCTTCAACTCTCAGCCGTGAAGGGAAGCCTAGAGACTTCCGTGCATCGTCAAAGTTGGGATAGAGGCGTAACGCGTCGATCCGAACAGCTGCGCCAAGATCGATCTGCACCCACGCGGAAGATGGAGCTCCGGTGGCGGGCCGGGAGACGTACGGCCGATACCAGGTGGCAGGATAGGGAGTCATTCGATCTTCAAGGCGTAAGGTGGATGGCGGTTCGTCAGACCACGCGAGGGGTCTTAGCGCAATTGCCGCGCTGGTGATGACTCCTGCACCCACAACTTCACGGCGATTCCACAGAGCTGACATGAGACGGATCTCCCCTGAGATTGCTATGGATTGCGAATCAGAACACAGGCAAGTGTACGATTCGGAGAACGCCAGCAGCAAAGCCGTTTAAGTAAGAATTACGAGCAGGCATACGATGTTGTTGTATTCAATGAACGGCAAGACCGGATAAGACCCGCGAACGGGAGTTCTGTTCGGTTTGGCCAGCATCCGACCGGACCCAACTGAGAGAGAATGCGCTTAGCATTGGTAAAAACTGCGGTGGATTACCAGCCCATTTGATGCATCCGCTCGAGGATGATCGCGCTGTAGTGGTTCATGCGCTCGAGCCGTAGTTTCAGGGGAGCCGGCAGAATGGCGGCGAGCTGTGCCGCCTGCTGCCGGCCGATTGTCCGGGCCGCCGTTTCGTCGTAGTAACGACACGCTGACTCCGCACCTATAAACACCGGGGCCCTTAATTCTGCATGGCTTGCCTAGTTGCCCCAGGCAGTCCATATCCATTGAATCTAAATGATTTATCTACCCAACTTGTCAGGATACCCAGTTCGATACCCTTATATTTTGCTGGATGCGATGGCACCAAATCGCACTCTCTGGAACCCCATGAACTCTTGCACTTCCGACAACGGATCGACGATTTCAAGAAACTCAACCTAACTACCTTTGCCATGACAGAAGTGCATTCAGAAGTGACTCCTTGAAACTGATGAGCACCGATGGCGAACATAACCACTGAAAAGCACTAGAAACCACTGGTAGACACTCCGTCAGCACCCTCGACTTCCCTGCCCCGACCTCTGCCGTACAACGGCACCACTCACGATCAGCAGTGCACCTGAGTCCTCAACTTGGACGATGAAGAAGCCATTAATTTCTTGAACAACGGTTTCACGTGAGCGATGCGACCATGACAAACAGGCTGAGGATCTTTCGCATGCTCCGCTAAGAATTAGCTGAAAATGCATAGTCCCGTTCGCGCCGACGCGGACGCGTTACGATCTCGCCAGGTTCACCTCGAGCGAGAATGGATGCCAACGTCCAATTCGTCTAATCAGCTCAGTCGCGTGAATTGCGATTGATCAGAGAGCCGACATTGCGTCAGGCCCCCGTTTGACGTCAACCACGCGACCTGCCTAGTCTTCAAAGCGTGATCCTACTCGTTTTCTGTATGATCTTCTGGCCTGGCGTAGCCGAGAACGTTTCCTGCGCCGATCGTCAGCCCGGGAACAGTACAGTTCCCGAAGGGACCATAAATCCTCAGTTGACTCGCCTAACCATCATTGACGCGTACGATATTCGTTTTGCGCGCGTCTACACACTCGAAGGCCCGTCTAAATCAAACCCAGGACCGTTCGCCCAAGATGATCAGGGATTCATATGGTTCGGTACGCCGAATGGCTTGAACAGATTCGATGGGTTTACATTCAAAGTGTTTACACACGATCCCGAAAATCCCAAGAGCATTTGCGGATCATATATCCATTCTCTATTCAAGGATCGCAATGGGAGTCTCTGGGCCGGTTCCAATCAATGTATCAATAGATTTGATAGCCAGATCGAAACGTTTTCTCGTTATCCTGTCCCTTACGTGACTCACATTAGCCAGGACGATTCAGGCACACTCTGGCTGTCGACTCCTACTGGCTTATATGCGCTGAATCCTTCGACAGGTCAGATTCGACGGTTTTCACACGATCCCAGTGACTCCGCGAGCCTCGAGAGCAATGACATCAAGTCGACGGGAGAAGACAAGGAGGGCACATTCTGGGTTGCGACCAGTGAGGGTTTTGATTCATTCGACCGGCGTAGAGGAAAAGTTACGTTGCATATTCCGATACATGAGGCTTCGTTCCCGTTCTCGTTCTACGAGGATCGCTATGGCGTCTTCTGGATCTATCACGTTTCCGGCAATCCGTTGGCTGTGTTCGACCGTAAGACTAATACTCTGACGCAATTCTCATTTCGAGAAGAGCATTCCGACGGCAACGCCTTGACGGGCGTCACGGGGATGCTGGAGGACCAGGCCGGGATGTTATGGCTAGCAACCAATGGTGCGGGCCTGCTAAGGTTCGATCGCCAACGCCAAAGATTCGTCCGCTATCGCAATAGCCTGAACGACCCTGAAAGTCTGGCCCAGAATAGTGTCAGCACAATATTTCAAGATCGCGAAGGGCTGATCTGGGCGAGTCTTGGTGGTTTCGGCGTAACACGATTCACACCGAGACCCTTGCCGTTCAAGCGATATCGTCATGACTTCGGTGACCCTATCGACCGAGATGAACCCTTTGTCGGGGCAATTTATCAGGACGACAGAGGAATCCTCTGGATTGGCACGCATAGCGCGCTTCATCGTGTCGACCGCAATTTGCAACGGGAGGAAACTTTCTATCTCACCGGGTCAGGAGAAGGCACGGACGCGATCACGATCACCGAAGATCGCACCGGTTTTCTCTGGGTAGGCACATATGGCCATGGGCTATTCCGTTTTGATCCGAAAACACACTCTTTCGTACGATTCCAACATAATCTTGCAGATCCGCACAGCCTCAGCAACGACATTGTGCCTGGACTCCTTGTTGACCATAACGAAACGCTTTGGGTGGCCACTCATGACGGCTTAGATCGCTTCAATGCAGCGACGAATAGCTTCACCACATACAAGGTCGAATCGCTCGGGGTACATCCATATTACCTAGAAATCTCTGAAGATCGAGCAGGGATCATATGGCTAGGTACAGAGTCCTCCGGATTGTTGCGTTTTGAACCGACCAAGGGAACATTCAAGATCTATCAGCACGAGGAAAACCGTTCGGGATCCCTAAGCGACAACCGGGTGAACTCGATACATTTTGATCGCTCGGGAACGATGTGGGTTGGGACGCAGGAAGGACTCAATCAATTCGATGAAGTCACTAGCGGATTCACAACTTATTCAGGCAAGGAGGGGCTTCCCGGCAATGTAGTAGGATGCGTGCTCGAAGATAAGCGCGGGAGTCTGTGGATGAGCACCGACAACGGTATCGCAAAGTTCGACTCAAAAACAAAGCAGGTAAGAAGCTACTCGACTGCAGACGGGCTGCCGGGTCCTGATTTGACCGGCTGGGGTGCTTGTTTCCAGAGTGAAACCGGTGAGATGTTTTTCGGAGGTTTTAGTGGTGCGACCTCATTCTTCCCCCAAGATGTATCGGACAGCACGTTCGTTCCTCCAATTGCTCTCACGGAGTTCAGATTGTTCGGAACCGACGTCTTACCCGGCCCCGATTCACCGCTAAGCAGACCCATCAATTACACAAGCGCCGTTACCCTTTCGCACAAACAGAACAGGTTCTCCATTGGATTCTCTGCCCTTAGCTATCTGAATCCACCCACAAACCGCTATCGTTACATGTTGGAGGATTTGGATCGACAGTGGATTGCGGTCGGGAGTGACAAGCGGTTCGCCAGTTACACGACCCTGCCGGCGGGCAAGTACATTTTTCGAGTGGAGGGTGCGACCAGCCGAGGCCCATGGAACGAGCCTGGGACTAGTCTCCGCATTGAAATCCTGCCTGCGTGGTGGAACAGCTGGTGGTTCCGGGCCATTTATTTTGCAGCGCTTCTCTTGATCCTGATGACGATCTATCAGCTCCGTCTTCGCCAATTGCGGCAGAGATTTGCAACGGCGCTCGATGCGCGAATCAACGAGCGGACACGAATTGCTCGGGAGTTGCATGACACGCTTCTGCAAAGTTTGCACGGACTGTTAATGAGTTTTCAACGGGCCGCGAACCTACTACCTGAGCGGCCGGGCGAAGCCAAGCAAAGACTGGAAGACGCGATTGATCAAGCTGCAAAAGCAATCATCGAGGGCAGGGACGCCGTCCAAGAATTGCGCGCACCCACGGTCGCAACCAGCGATCTCGCTGGGGCAATTCACGCCCTTGGTGACCAGCTTGCAGATGAAAAAGCTGATCAGAATTCTCCTGTCTTCGATGTTGCTGTCGAAGGCACACGGCGCGACATCAATCCGATATTACGGGATGATGTATATCGAATTGTGAGAGAGGCAGTGCGCAATGCGTTCCAGCACGCTCAGGCGCGGCGCATTGAGGTGGAGCTACGCTACGATGATCGCCAGTTACGTTTGCGAATTCGCGATGACGGGAAGGGTATGGATGCCCAAGTCTTGAATAATAAAGGACGCTCGGGCCATTGGGGCTTGCCGGGTATGCGAGAACGCGCAACGCTTGTCGGCGGGCAATTGCAAGTCTGGAGTCAGTTGAATTCTGGCACGGAAATTGAATTGACAGTTCCGGCGTCGATTGCGTACCTCTCCTCGGTTGCACGAGAATCCAAGAAACAAACTGGATGAGGTATGAGTGACGATCGAAGGTTGATTCGAATTTTGGCGGTCGATGACCATCCTATCGTCCGCAACGGCATCGCTGGACTCGTGGCCGATCAGCTCGACATGGTTCTGGTTGGCGAAGCCTCGAATGGACGCCAAGCCATCCAGCAGTTCAGGGCACTCAAGCCGGACGTCACTTTAATGGATGTTAGGATGCCAGAACTGGACGGCGTCGATGCGATTATCGCTATTCGTGATGAGTTTCCTCAAGCGCGAATTATCATGCTTACTACCTATACTGGCGACGTGCACATAGTACGTGCTCTTAAAGCAGGGGCCCAAGGATACCTGCTAAAAAGTGTTTTGCACAAGGAACTCTTAGAAGCAATCCGGACAGTTCATGCTGGCAGATGGATCCTTTCCCCGGAGCTCTCTTGCGAAGTTGCTAGCCACGTGACTGACGACCCTCTCACCCCAGCAGAAATCTCTGTTTTGCGCCTTGTGGCCGACGGGAATGCAAACAAACAGATTGCTGATCGGCTATTCATCAGCGAAGAGACGGTCAAGAGCAGAGTCAAGAACATTCTTTCCAAATTGGGTGCCCACGACCGAACTCAGGCCGTAACCATTGCGCTGAAGCGGGGAATCATCGAATTACAATGACTCTAAAGAGTGACAGAATTTCCTCCTTTTGGAGTTGTGGTTGCTACTTTGGAATGTGCAATTCTTTTAGGGTTCCCAATCGTATCGGCGGTTTCGTACGATAAGAACTTTTTCTGAGACGATTATTTTCATCATTCGCGCGCGGTTGTCCAGGTGCTGGTCTATTATTGTTACGCTTGGTTGCTGCTGCTGCCCTGCTAGATCAGGCGATCGTCCGATTGCTCGCGGGGCACTCAGTCCAAGCGGCCATATTCGCCGCGTTCGCCGGCGCAGCAGGAATCCTCTTACTTGCAGGTCTGTGGACTCCCGTTGTCGGAAGCCTTGCGGCGCTAGTTGAGTTGCGAAACATCCTCTCGCACACCGACAATCTGCGGATTTGCGTATTGCTGGGAGCTCTTGGTGTAGCCCTGGCAATGATTGGACCTGGTGCCTGGTCTATTGATGCCCGCCTTTTCGGATGGAAGCGCATCAACCCCCATGATCTGTAGAGCCGCCTTCGGCAATCTGAGGAGCGCGACTTCTTTCCCACGCGTGTTGCTCCACGATACCCAACAGAGTCATTCAATCTGCACCCAACATAGTCAGCACTATTCACTCCGTCTGGGGTTTTCCACACGAACACATTGTCAGATACTCGCTGCACTGGAAAACAGGAGTGCCGCGTCGAGAATGTAGCGTAGCTAGGAACTCCAGTCCCTATCGTCCACATGCTTCGTTCAACGATCGCGCTGGCCAGACGGTATACGTGGAACTAGCCATAGGAAAAGGAGGGGCTATGGCAAGCCCAACTTTCATTCGTCCGCATCGAGCTGCATGACGCAACTGAATCACAACTGCCGGCGTACCGAACCAGACGCGATGGGATCTCCACCCAATTGCGAAGTCAGCGAGACTGTCTCATTCGCGCCCCTGAGTGCTGGTCGACGTTATGAAGCTGTGCGTCGCCTTAGTGAAGCTCTGTCCCAGTGTCGAGAACCCGAAGACTTGACAAAGATCCTCTCTGAAGAACTCCGTGAATTTCTCCGGTTCTTACGGTTCTACATCATCGTTTACAGAGAGCACTCCGATGAAGTGGAATGGGCCGTCCTCGGTCGAGAGAAGAATCTCGTGGCGGTGTATGCCGATGTGCCGGTTCAGCAGCGTCCTTCCTGGCTGGCATATACCACCCAAGAACCCTTCCATATTCAAGACTGGGATACCGATGAAAGAGTACCGGCCCGCCTTAAGGAAGGAATCGCTGCTCAAGGGCTAGACTTCGGACCGTTACTCTTTGTCCCGCTGACTACGCCCCACCGCCGGCTGGGTGCACTGGGCATGTCCGGCCGTCCTGGAACTGTCTACACTCATGACGACATCAGCTTTTTGCGACTGATCGGCCGAGTTGTCGCGTTCGCGATTGATGACAATTTCAACGTGAAGCAGGCGGAAGCCGCTCGCGCGGAATTACAGCGTCAGAATGAAATCCTGCAGCGAGGTGAACGCGAGCTGCGTGAAGTGATCGAAACGATACCGTCAATGGCATGGTCGGCAGCAGCAGACGGGTCGGCTGAATTCTTTAACCGGCGCTGGCTTGAGTATGCTGGCCTCACGGCGGACCAAGCACGAGGATCAGGCTGGACAGCCGCGCTCCATCCGGACGATTTGAACGGACTCGTGGAATATTGGCGAGGCATATTGGCCAATGGAACGCCAGGGGAGTTCGAAGCACGGCTGCGACGCTTCGACGGGGAGTACCACTGGTTTCTGTTCCGCGCAACTCCGTCGTTCGACGAAAACGGAAGAATCGTCAAATGGTATGGAACAAACACCGATATCCAGGCGCGCAAAACAGCTGAGCAAGCTCTTGGAGTACAGAACGCTCGCCTGCAATTGCTTTTGGAGGTCACAAACGAGATTACTTCACACTTGGAGCTTCGCGAAGTACTGCGCGCAATCTCAGCGAGTATCCGGGAACTCATGCATTGCGATTTGGTACACGTCTCTTTGCCCGATGCAGCATCAGGACAGTTCCGGGTGCACGCGCTAGATTTCCCGGGAGGTAGAGGCTTTGTTAAAGAAGAACTGGTCATCACTCCCGTGGGAGTTGCAAAACGTGCTCTTGAGACACTGCAGCCCGCGGTTAGAAGCACCGCCAATCCGGAGGACTTCCCACCCGATTATTATGAGTTGCTGATTGCTGAGGGAGTGAAAAGTCAGTGTGTCATACCGCTTGTGAATCAGGGGCGAGCCGTCGGAGTCTTGGCGATTGCCAGGACCACCGACATTTCGTTCACGAGTGAAGATGTAGAGTTTCTTAAAGAAGCCTCTGGTCAAATAGCCATCGCGATTGAGAATTGTCTTGCGTATCGTGAAGTTTCAAAACTCAAAGAGAAGCTGGCCCAAGAGAAGCTCTATCTCGAACAGGAAATCCGCGGCGACTTGGAATTCGGGCAGATCGTCGGGAATAGTCCAGCGCTCAAACGCGTTTTGCAATTGGTAGACACCGTCGCGCTGAGTGATTCGACCGTCTTGCTTCTCGGCGAAACGGGAACGGGCAAAGAATTGATTGCCCGGGCGATCCACGATCGCAGCCGCCGGAAAGATCGAACTTTTGTGAAGGTGAATTGTGCCGCGATTCCCACAGGACTCCTGGAGAGCGAGTTGTTTGGCCATGAAAAGGGAGCCTTCACGGGGGCGATCACTCAAAAGATCGGCCGTCTGGAATTAGCCGACCAAGGCACGCTTTTCCTGGACGAAGTCGGTGATATTCCCTTGGAGATACAACCGAAGTTGTTGCGGGCCTTACAGGAGCGTGAGTTCGAGCGCCTCGGAAGCACGCGCACTCGGAAGGTCAACATTCGGCTCATCGCTGCCACCAATCGCGATCTTGAAAAGATGGTCGCTGGGCACGAGTTCCGCAGCGATCTGTTTTACCGGCTCAACGTGTTTCCTATCCGGATACCGCCCCTGCGAGACCGCAGGGACGATATTCCTCTGCTGGTGAGCTATTTCGCGGAGAAATTTGCCAAGCAAATGCAGAAGAAGATCGACAATATTCCGGCATCTGTCATGAAGGCGCTGAAAGCGTGGGAATGGCCGGGAAACATTCGTGAACTCGAGAATCTTGTTGAACGGGCGGTGATCCTAACGCGCGGCAGGTCGCTGGAGGCCCCGTTATCGGAGTTGCGCAGGGTGACGGTGGATGAGGCCACGCCTGCTCCAGCCGAGCAAGACAACATTGCCCGCATCGTGAAAGAGACAATTAAGGCTCTATACGCCAACAGCAAGGTGGAGGATTGCGAAACGAAAAGACAGCGGGACGTGATCGTGCGCGCACTGACCGAGTCGAAAGGCCGCGTCGGGGGTGCCGAAGGCGCTGCTATCCGCATCGGGATCAATCGCACGACTTTTCTGGCACGAATGAAAAAATTCGGCATCGATCCGCGGGACTACACCTGACCGGGGTCCCAAAGTGTCAAAGTCTCATTGACAGTCGCAACTCCCTACTGCTGATTTTCAAATTTCTTACTAAGAATAGAGTAGTTACCGCTCCAATCGTTTGGCACGCTCCTTGCCATTTGTGTCCCGAGGATAGGTGCGCATGTTGAAGATCTCAGTTGTCGACGGCGCCCATAGACGCCGGATCGTTGCGGAGGGCGCACTTATTGCGCCCTGGGCCGATGAACTTGCGACTGCTTGTGAAAAAGCAAAAACTGGCCTTCAGGGACGGGAACTCATTGTTGATCTGAGAGGCGTCACCGCGATCAGTCGAGATGGAGAAAACCTTCTGATCCAATTGATCCGGCACAAGATCAAAGTCCAGTGCGGGATCTTCGCACGTGAGCTTCTGAGGCAACTTGCATCCGACGCCCGACTACACCCTGCTAACCCGGGGGACCCTACGGACGACGTGGAGACGAAGGGCTGACTTCAAGTGGTCAGGCGGATAGCGCCCGGCGCCTGTCATGACTTCAATGACAGCTTTGACATCTGTGTCCTGGTCCCACCCACGCTGACCCCGGGCAATCTTTGTTTCCAATTGCTTACCGGAACGTCCCAGTTGGCACGAGCATTGCATTCGGTGATAAGGCGAATCATCAAGAAAGAACGGAGGTACAGATGGGTTCCACAACTGAAATTCATCTCGGCAGTCAGGCTACGGCGACGCCGCGCACAGTACCTGATCTGTTAAATGCAAAACGGCTCTTAGGCAAAGTTGCAATCATAACCGGCGGCTCGACAGGAATGGGCCTGGCGGCAGCAAAACGCTTTGTACAAGAAGGCGCCGATCACGTATTCATTACGGGACGTCGCAAGGATGCATTGGAAGGGGCCGTTGCTGAAATCGGCAAGAATGTGACGGGCATCCCAGGCGACGTGGCCCACTTGAGAGATCTCGATCGTCTGTACGAATCGGTGGATGGATGTGGCCGAAAAATCGACGTGGTCTTTGCGAACGCTGGAATTTCGCAGCGGGCTGCGTTAGGAACCGTCGACGAGAAATTCTTCGATCTTCATTTCAATGCAAACGTGAAGGGATTGTTCTTCACAGTGCAAAAGGCGCTTCCGCTGCTCAAGGACGGCGCATCGATCATCCTCAACGCTTCCATTGCAACCATCAAGGGATTTCCCGGAATCAGCGTTTACAGCGCAACGAAGGCCGCCGTCCGCTCCTTTGCGCGCACTTGGACGAATGAACTCCGCGAACGCCGAATTCGCGTGAATGCCATTAGCCCGGGACACATCGACACTCCGATTTTCGAGGGCTGGCAGCAGGGGGAGGCGCTCATACGGATGAAAGAAGATCTCGCAAAGAACGTTCCCTTGGGCCGTCTCGGAGATCCGGATGAAATCGCCAAAACTGTAGCGTTCCTCGCATCAGATGACGCGAGTTACATCTCCGGCATTGAGCTCTTCGTCGATGGCGGGGTGGCGCAAATCTGATCTATCGAACCGGGCATTGCCCGAACATTCCTGAGTCTCGCCAGGCAGCGGCGCAGCTCGGACGACTCAGGCTCAACAAGCGAACCAGAGAAGGGAGAATCCTGTGCAAACCGTTCAAGCTGACTATTTCTCGGCCTATCGCCAACTGAAACTGACTCGCGATGCCAAGGGCGTGCTTATTGCCGAGTTTCATAGCAATGGTGGGCCGTGCATTATGAACGCACAAGGTCACACGGAATTTGTCGATGCGTTTTACCGCATCGCACAAGATCGCGCTAACAAGATCGTTATCCTCACCGGCGCGGCTGGAGACTTCATTATCAATGTGGACTGGTCGTCTTTCGGCGACGTTTCTGATCCCGGAGTCTGGAGCCAGGTTCACGACGAGGGCGTTCAGGTCCTGGAAAACATCGCTAATATCCGCGTGCCGGTGATCGCAGCGATCGAGGGGCGCGCCTACGTACACTCCGATTATGTGCTGCTCGGCAATGTCATTGTGGCCAGCGAGAGTGCGACCTTTCAGGATGTGGCGCACTACGCCGTTGGTGTTGCGCCGGGTGACGGCATCTTCACCACGTGGAGTTATCGCGCTGGAGCGGGACGTGCCGAGGCGTTTCTGCTCGATCCCAAGCCACTGCCGGCGCGTACTGCGCAGGAATGGGGAGTCGTCGCGGAAGTCGTGCCCAACGGCCAGGCGCTCAATCGTGCGCGAGAATTGGCGGAACTGTACCTAAAAGCTCCGGAGGTGACTCGGCGCAACACGCGTGTGCATTTCATCCAGCCGTTGAAGGAACGCGTGGTGCGGGAAGTTGGCTATGGGCTTTCTCTCGAAGGAGCGTCGTCCGCTGATTTAGTGAAATCAAAGCACGTCAAGAGTGAACCTGTTGCTCAGAAAAGAAAATCTGCATGAAGCGGGCATGCAATTCAACATGAAATGACACGCCACCACAAAGAACCGATTTATGAAAGGCAACTTACGTCCATGTCTAAAGCAAATGCTTCCGCGCCCAGGGAATCGATCTCCTGCAGGAGCGGCTGGATTTTCTTCCCATATGGAGTGAGCGAATATTCGACCCGCACGGGCATTTCTGGGAACATTTTCCTTCTGACAAAACCATCGGTCGAGGTGCGGACATGCTTTCAAAACGACGTAAGTAAGCAGCATCGTGACCGGTTCTTCTGATGCGTGCAAACGGGAGCGCTTAATAGTCCATTCATTTCGAAAAGAGGAGAAAAGTCATGACTCAGAACAACGGCCTTGCCAAGCGGAGTGAGAAAGGTCTGCTCACTCCAGACAATTGTGTTGTAACGCTGATTGATCATCAGCCACAGATGCTTTTCGGAATAAACAGCATTGACAGGCAGTCATTGATTAACAACGTTGTCGGGTTCGCGAAAGCTGCGAAAATCTTCGAGGTGCCTCTCATCCTGAGCACGGTCGAAACAAAGTCCTTCAGCGGGTACATCTGGCCGCAGCTTCAAGCAATCTATCCAGATCAGACTCCAATTGAGCGCAGCAGCATGAACTCCTGGGACGACGAGAATTTCGTTGCTGCTGTGAAAAAGACAGGCCGCAAGAGGATTGTTCTCGCTGGACTCTGGACCGAGGTCTGTGTTGCGTTTCCCACTATCCAAGCTATTCATGACGGCTTTGAAGTGTATGTGGTCGAAGATTGCGTTGGCGACCTCGATCTGCGCACGCATGAGACCGCGATGCGCCGGGTCGAGCAGGCAGGGGCTAAGCCAGTCACCTGGATTCAGGTGATGCTTGAATGGCAACGCGATTGGGCTCACAAGGACACCTATACCGCTGTGATGGAAGTAGTAAAGCACCATGGCGGAGCATACGGCATGGGAGTCGAATATGCATACACAATGGTTCATGGCGCACCGGCGACCGCGTACGAGGGCTGGGATGTGCCACTCGAAGTAGTTCACAAATAAGCGAGCAACGAGGCCGGAATCTGACTCCGGCCTCTCGCCTTTTTGAGACCAAACCAATGCAGTCCGTTAAATGGGATATCACGATTGACCTTCTCGAGCACATTCAAAAAGCGTTCGATGGATTCGTTGTATGTTGCGTGGAGGCGGAAGGGCCATCGCTTTTCCGCAAGCAAACGCACAACCTGCTCCAACTCTGCGCCCATCACTTCGTCGAGTTCGGGCCGTGGCTCAAGGAAGTCCTCGAAGTCTGCAGCGGAAAAGACCAGCATCTCGCCCGCTCCGTTTAGCCGGAATGTATGGTCACCCTGGTACAGCTTCGTGCTGCTTGTCCAGTTTTTGAAATCTTCCAACTCGTGCTTCGGTCGCTGTGTAAAGAGGTTGTACGCGATGCGAACTGTCATTTGCTTCTTTTGGTGCAGCGCTTCAATGACCTTGTAGTCGGCCGGGTAGTTCTGAAATCCTCCGCCGGCGTCAATGGCGCTGGTAATGCCCAGGCGATTGAGCTCGCGCATGAAATGTCGAGTAGAAACGAGCTGGTCCTCATAGTTCAGCAACGGTCCCTTCGCTAGAGCTGCATAGAGGATGCCCGCATTTGGTCTTGCGATCAGAAGTCCGGTCGGATTGCCGTTCTTATCTCTCTGAATTTCTCCCCCGGGAGGGTTCGGCGAATCTTTCGTATACCCGACAGCCCGCAATGCGGCCGCATTCAAGAACGCGCGATCATAGAGGTGCAGAACGAACACAGGAGTGTCGGGAGAGACCTTGTTAATCTCATCTAATGTGGGCATCCGTCTCTCCGAGAATTGAAATTCATTCCATCCGCCTACGACGCGCACCCACTGTGGCGCAGGAGTCCGCTGCGCCTGTTCCTTCAGCATTTGTAACGCGTCAGCTAGAGAAGGCACTCCGTCCCAACGCAGTTCCATGTTGTAATGTAATCCGCCACGGATGATATGCAGATGAGAGTCGTTTAACCCGGGGATGACAGCGTGACCCGCTAGATCTATGACTTCGGTTTCAGGTGTGCGCGAGCGGAGC
>Ga0207060_10111_pt1 | contig 31114 bp, 24 predicted proteins | sample Alteio_BWMinCont_30_FD_153270 | JGI IMG/M metagenome (GOLD analysis project Ga0207060, IMG submission 153270) | Enriched cells from forest soil in Barre Woods Harvard Forest LTER site, Petersham, Massachusetts, United States -... | ecosystem: Environmental > Terrestrial > Soil > Temperate forest >...
TTGAATTCCATGATCAGCGCAGGTCTGCCGGACTATTTTGCTGACTGCAGGATAATGTACATGTGATATCTTGGGAAACAAGTGGTGTTCTATTTGAAAATTCAATCCTCCCACCAGCCATGAAACAAGCCTGTTGTGTGTGGCAAAATTAGCAGTAGTATTCACCTGGTGAATAGCCCATTCGTTTTCAATCTTGTTCGTATCAATATTGGCCATAGGAAAAGACACGTGTTCAACTGTATGTGCCAACTGGAAAACAATACTGATTAAAAGACCCGTAACTACAGTTGTAATTAGAAATCCAATTATCCAGGCTCCAACACCGACTATATATATCGGAAGAACTATAAATATAAATGCATGTATCACTTTAAAAACCCAGAAGTTAAAATGGTCCATGAAACCCATTTTCTTTAAGGGCACGTCCCCAACACGTTTTCTGAAATACTTATTGTAATCAAGGATGAAAATCCAAAGAATATAAAGCATCGCATATAGACCCCAGAAATAAACATGCTGGTATTTATGCAGCTTCAGTCTTTTCTGATTGCTGCTCATGCGCATGAAAGGCTGGATATTAATGTCGTCATCCACACCATCTACATTGGTATACGAATGATGAATAATATTATGTTTATTGTGCCAGATAAAACTGTTTCCACCCAGAACACTGAGTGATAAGGCCGCCATCTGGTTAACCAGTTTACTCTTACTGAAACTACCGTGACCGCCATCATGCATGACATTGAATCCGATAGCTGAAATCACACAACCGAATAAAATACATTCTACAATCGCAAATAAAACGGGAGGAGTAAAAAATACAAGGTGTACATATAAACCTAAAAAACTTATTCCGAGTACGGCTGCTTTAAGGTATAGTGCAAAATTGCCCGTCATTGATTTTCCCGTCTGGTCAAAATAGGAATTGATTCTTTTTTTCAGGTCAGCATGGAATGTATGAGGACTATTGGAAAACTTAGGCATTTGCATAAAAAGCTCTTTAACTAAAAATTGGTGCAAAGTTATCGCTTTATATTGCGATAACTCTGTTAAATAACGCTGAAAATGGGCCCTTTATGCACATCAGGTATCAAATTGTACAAAAGAATCCAGGTTACTTATACCAATCATTTTCTCGGATAAAAACCCCTCCGCATATTTTACCCCTATCATCTTTCCCAGCATCTGAGCTCTGCCTATAATCGAATCCATAAATTCGGGGCCGGAGATATAAGTTTGTGGTTCGTTCTTATCGTAAGTCGTTGAATGAAATTGTGAACTATAAGACCGAATCGCTTCCAGTTTCCTTTCAAAAACGGCTGTGATATCGTAAACAAATGCCGGCTGATAAAACCGGTCCTGAATGAAATGAAAAACATATTTTGGGCGCCATTGTTCCTGTTCCTTTCCCTGTTCATCTTTGGTGGAAATTTTTCTTAACCCGCTAAGGAAACAACTGTCGGAAATCAGTTTTCCTGCCCTGCCATGGTCAGGGTGCCGGTCTTCCAATGCACTGGCAAGAACAATTTCAGGTCGGTACAGACGGATGATCCGGATGATTTTTCGTTGATTTTCTTCATTATTCTGAAAAAAGCCATCTGCCATTCCAAGATTCTCCCTCACATCCAGATCCATTATCCGCCCTGCAGCTTCGGCTTCCTTAGAACGCAGTTCGGGGGTTCCACGAGTACCCAGTTCGCCCCGGGTCAGGTCAGCCACACCAATTGTTTTACCCTGCGTTTTTTCCATCATCAGGGTGCCAGAACAGCATAGTTCAACATCATCCGGGTGAACGGCCACCGCTAGTACCTGAATTTTTTTCATGTTGCAAATTATAATAAGTTGATCAGAGTTTTAATGGTGCTTCCCAGAGATGAAGATTATCCGATTTTACCCTAGCTTTGCACTCCGAAATTATTTATTCATCCTCATTCTAAAATTATTTCTATGGCCTATGATGTTGTTGTGCTTGGCAGTGGTCCCGGCGGTTACGTTGCTGCCATCCGCGCATCCCAATTGGGATTTAAAACAGCCATTATTGAAAGAGAAAGTCTGGGTGGCATTTGCCTAAACTGGGGATGTATTCCTACCAAGGCCCTTTTGAAGAGTGCCCAAGTTTATGAAGACATCAAACACGCGAAGGATTTTGGTATTGAAGCCAGTGGAACACCTGATTTCCCTGCAGTCATAAAACGCAGCCGTGGAGTGGCCGACAAAATGAGCCGGGGTGTTCAGTTCCTGATGAAGAAAAACAAGATCGATGTAGTGATGGGCTTTGGTAAACTGAAATCTAAAAGTCAGATTGAAGTAACTGCTGCAGACGGCAAGACACAAATTGTAGAGGGCCGCCATATAGTAATTGCAACCGGAGCAAGAAGCCGCGAATTGCCAAACCTGAAACAGGATGGCAAAAAAGTTATTGGTTACCGCGAAGCAATGAATCTGCCAGTGCAGCCAAAAAGTATAATAATTGTAGGTAGTGGTGCCATTGGGGTGGAGTTCGGGTATTTCTACAATAGCATCGGAACCAAAGTTACTATTGTTGAATTCCTGCCGCGGATCGTTCCGGTAGAAGATGAAGACATTTCAAAAGAACTTGAAAAATCATTTAAGAAATCAGGTATAGATATCATGACCAGCAGCGAAGTTACCAGTGTGGATACGAGTGGCAGTGGCGTGAAAGCCAAAATTAAAACGACTTCCGGCGAACAGGTACTTGAAGCCGATATATTACTCAGCGCTATCGGTATTACCGCCAACATAGAAGGTATCGGCCTTGAATCCCTGGGTGTAAAAACTGATAAAGGAAAAGTATCTGTAGACAAATTCTATAACACTAATGTTACAGGTCTTTATTCAATCGGTGACTGCGCACCTGGGCAGGCACTTGCGCATGTTGCATCCAAAGAAGGCATTATTTGTCTTGAAAATATCGCTTTCCAGGAGAAAAAATATACTCACGCGCCTGAACCAATTGACTATAATAATGTTCCGGGTTGTACTTATTGTACACCAGAAATCGCCTCGGCGGGATTTACAGAAAAACAAGCCAGGGACGCAGGTTATGAAATCAAGGTGGGTAAATTCCCATTAAGTGCTTCAGGAAAAGCTTCGGCTGCGGGACATACGGAAGGTTTTATGAAAGTGATCTTCGACGCCAAATATGGTGAATGGCTTGGAACACATTTGATCGGATACAATGTTACTGAGATCATAATAGAAACCGTTGTTGGACGAAAACTTGAAACTACCTACCAGGAAGTACTAGACAGTCTTCATCCACATCCGACTATCAGCGAAAGCGTGAAAGATGCTATTGAGGCTGCTTACGGTGAAGCGATACATTTATAAGCCTAAAGCCTAAGGCCCAAAGCTTAAAGCATTTTTGAATGGTTAATTGTTAATGAATATTGATTATAGAAATCTTTAGACATTGATCAACCATTTACTTTTCTAAGATTTAATAATTATCCAATAAGCTTTAGGCTTTAAGCCTTAGGCTTTAAGCTTTCAACATGCTTCCAGTTTCAGTTTGGGAAAAGGAAAGTTTTTTTGAACCCAGGGATTTTATCATTATAGGCAGTGGTTTTACCGGTTTGTGGTCGGCTTACTATTTAAAAAAGCGCTATCCTGAAAAATCGGTTCTCATACTGGAAAGGGGCATAATTCCCAGTGGTGCCAGCAGTCGTAACGCCGGCTTTGCCTGTTTTGGCAGTTTTACTGAATTACAGGCAGATTCTGACAAACTGGGAGAATCCTACATGCTGGAATTAATGGAAATGAGGTTTAAAGGATTGGAAAGGATTAATAAAAAATTCAGCCATTTACGGATTGATTATGAAAACCTTGGCGGCTATGAATTGTTGTCTTCTGAAAAATTTCCGGATTTAAACGTTTTACGAACAAGTTTAGATTCACTGAATAATAAATTACAAAAGATCACCCACAAACAAAAAACCTTTCAGCTCAACGACTCGAAGATTAAAAGCTTCGGATTGGGAGGTTCTCATCACCTGATTGAAAATAAACTGGAAGCACAAGTACATTCAGGTAAATTGCTGCAAGCGTTAGTACAGCTGGTGCATTCGGTTGGCGTAACCATACTTACTCATGTGGAAGTAAAAAAAATAGAAGTCGAAACAGATCGGGTGCGGCTGGAAACCAACCTACCCATTACATTACGCGCTGAACAGGTTTTGATTTGTACAAACGCTTTTGCTAAATCATTCCTGCCCGATTTGGATATTAAACCGGCAAGAGGGCAAATATTGCTAACCGAACCTATTGAAGGGTTGAAAATAAAAGGAACTTTTCATTATAATGAAGGTTTCTATTATTTCCGAAACCTGGACAAGAGGGTATTGCTTGGCGGAGCCAGAAATAAATTTATTCGTGAAGAAGAGACTTTTTCCACTGAGACGTCCGAACCTATTCAACAGGAACTTGAAAAATTTCTGAAAGAGATTATTTTACCTGGTATCCCATACCAGATAAATCTTCGGTGGAGTGGAACTATGGCCGTTGGAAAAGAAAAGAAACCCATTGTACAAAAAATCAACGACCGTATTTTCTGTGCCGTACGTATGAGTGGAATGGGCGTTGCTCTCGCGCCACAATTAGGAAAACAGGTTGCGGGCATGATGTAATCTAAGCTTTACGCTTTTTACATGATGATACCTGCAATAGTAGCTGAGAGATAAGATGCGAGCGTTCCGCAAAGAAGGGCCCTTAATCCCAGTCTTGCCAGGTCGGCTCTTCTTTCAGGGGCAATCGCTCCGATACCGCCAATCTGCATTCCCACACTGCTGAAATTAGCAAAGCCGCATATCGCAATACTTACCACCAATAATCCTTTTTGTGAAATGATCGGAACGGCTCCTGACGTGAGACTTTTAAAAGCGACAAATTCATTCACCGTTAGTTTCTGTCCGAGTAAGGTGGCGGCATTCCTTACATCTTCCCCCGGGACTCCCATGGACCAGGCAAAAGGATAAAATATTTTAGAAAAGATCCAATTCAGGCTGAGATCAAATGATGGATTAAATATATGTCCTGCTTTCAAAAGCAGAAAATCCACCAGGGCAATCATGGCAATAAATCCGATCAGCATTGCGATCACATTCATTGCAATTTTAAATCCTTCACCTGCACCATGGGTTATTGCATCCAGGAAGTTTGCATATCGGCTGGTTACCTTTAATTTTACAGTGCCCATGGTTTGACTTATTTCTGTTTCGGGCCAAACAATCTTAGAAATGACAAGCGCTCCCGGTGCGGCCATCAGACTGGCCGTTATGAGTTTAGGTGCGAGGTCAATTCCCGCTTGTGCTCCCATATTGGCATACACGATAAGTATACCTCCAGCAATACATGCCAGGCTACCGGACATACTCGCGAGCAATTCACTTTTTGTCATACCCGGTAAATAAGGTTGTATCATCACCTGTGCTTCAATCTGGCCCACAAAAGCGCTTGCAACATTACTCAGGGCTTCGGCACCACTTACCCGCATAATCACGTTCATGGCTTTTGCAATAACTGCGACAACTCGCTGCATAATACCCAGGTGATAAAAAATTGCCACGAGTGCGCAAACAAAAATTATTGTGGCTGTTACATTGAAGGCAAAAACAAATCCGCCCATCGCATAATTCATTACTCCGCCTCCTTTAACCGGTACGGCAATACCATCATACACAAATGCGGCTCCCTGAAATGCAAAATGCTCAATCTTTCCCATCACGCGACCCAGGAACTGAAAAAAGTGAATGACCGGTGTTATTTTTAAAACCATAATGCCGATCAGCAATTGGAGTATGAGTCCCGAAACAACCAGCCGCAAATTAATTTGCCTGCGGTTATTTGAAAAAACAAATGCCAGTCCGAGGATGAGTGATATCCCTATCAAACCCTGAATTCGTTGCATACACTGAATTGTTTATGGAAGATAAAGGAATTAACCAATAAATGGAGACGCGGAAGATGAATGCTTATGCCCTTTCCTTCGTAATTTTACAAATGGAATTTAATGAACCCATGAACATAAGGATTGAACAGATAAAATCCATTGTAGTGAATCAGCCGGATGCACGGCTCAGGGAAATAGGAGAAAAAATAATAAACAAGGAACGCGTATTATTTCAGGAAGGTCTTATGCTTTTTGAAAAAGCAGGTCTTCCCTATCTGGGTTCCCTTGCCAATTATATTCGTGAATCCCTGCATGGTGACAAAACCTATTTCAACAGGAATTTTCATATTGAACCAACTAATGTTTGCGTATTCTCCTGTGCATTTTGCTCTTATTCCAGGTTATATGCCCAAAAGGAAGAAGGGTGGGAACTGAGCATTGACCAGATGATGGATATGGTAAAAAAATACGACGGTAAACCGGTTACTGAAGTTCATATCGTAGGTGGCGTTCATCCGAAAATGAATCTTTATTTTTTCACTGAGCTTTTACAAAAAATAAAAGCTCACAGGCCAGGTCTGCATATCAAGGGGTTTACCGCTGTTGAATTGGATTATATGTTCCGGAAGGCGAAGCTGTCTGTTGAAGAAGGCTTGAAAATTTTGCTGGAAGCGGGTCTTGATTCTCTTCCCGGCGGGGGTGCTGAAATATTTGACTCAAAAATCAGGAAACAGATTTGTGGGGATAAGGTGGATGCAGATGGATGGCTGAATATTCACCGAAATGCTCATCATCTGGGCATGCATACAAACGCCACGATGCTATATGGACATATTGAAAATTACAGTCACCGGATCGACCATATGGAAAGGCTTAGAACCCTTCAGGATCAGACAGGCGGCTTCAACACTTTCATTCCGCTGAAGTTTAGGAATAAAGGAAATGATATGAGTCATGTCGCGGAATCCACCATTATTGAAGACTTGAAATTATATGCTGTTAGCCGTATTTATATGGATAATTTCCCTCATATCAAGGCATATTGGCCAATGCTCGGCCGCCAGAGTGCACAGCTAACCTTATCTTTTGGAGTAAATGACTTGGATGGAACCATAGATGATTCAACTAAAATTTATTCAATGGCCGGATCAGAAGAACAACATCCTTCGCTTTCCACAACTGAACTGGTTGCACTTATAAAACAAGTAAAACGAGAACCTGTTGAAAGAGATACACTTTATAAAGTAATCAGGAATTATAAGGATATGGATCTTTCACAGATGGCTTCTAGTCCTTTATATAATTGAATATTACTTCGACCTTACACTGATTGATATCCGCTTGTCTTTTTCCCTTAATGAATCGGCAGCATCAGCAGGATATCTCGCGAAGTCGGAACCAAAACCTTCCACCCCGGCAATCTGATTTGAATTCGCTCCAGCCGCTTTAATTGCATCTGCAACTGCAGTTGCCCTGCTTTCAGAAAGTAATTTATTAGATGTACTGTCGCCTCCTTTTTCGTTAAATCCACCGATTTTTATTTTGGCTTTCGGGAAGGCTTTGAGAATGGAAGCAACGTTTTGGATCTGGACCATACTTTCATTGGTAATTACGGCTGTTCCAGGATTAAAACTCAGCTGATCAAAATTAAATGGGAATCTTCTCGATGCTTTACTTTTTGGATCAGTAAAAAAAATGACAAGCTGTTCTTCTATGCCTCCTTTTTTAGCATCCAGAAGATCACCATCGGGCAGTTTCACAATAAATTTATTTTCTGAAACTACAGGGGGTTTTACCGTATCCTTTGAAGGGATCACTGTATCCGATACAGGCTGTGGGGAATTTCCAGAAGGATTTTGATTATTCATGTAAAACCAGGTCACTATGCCCGCGACCAGGATTAAAGTAATTATAATGGCCCATTTCGATCCTGACTTTTTTTTACGCTCAGGAACTTTAGGACCGGAAAATTTTTCCGCAATTTCCGAGAGGTCATCTATACACATAATGCCATGTAGAAAGATTCCGGTGGGTAGTACATTAAGAACCTTTTTCTTTTGGCTATTCAGAAAAGAACGTAACCCGCTCGCATTCATATTTGAATCCAGAATGTGATTACCTAAAACACCCAGTGCTGCAGGTGCTGCAGTACTTAGCAGTGAAGAAGCAGATTGACTGCTTATTCCTGCATATCCAGCTATGGCTTCGGATAAGGCAGAAGTTTTTTCTCCGAAAATATTTTTCAAAAAATCCATACCCTTCGAGTTGACAGCTCCTCCGGCTAAAGAATTCAGATTAAAGGGAATGTCGATTCTCGCTGCGGCAGTTGCAAGATTTAAAGTATCCTGCACATCTCCTGAATCTGCTTTTAGTAATAAACCGGTCAGGATAGTCGGAATAATTCCCTGAATTGCCTGATGAATATTCGAGGGACTTTCTCCTAAAATACCTGCCATCCTGTTTGACATGTCTCCGGAAAGAATTTCTTTAACCGATTCAATTAAATTGAATGACATATTAATAAACGCGTTTATATGTAATTACAATTTCACGGGTATGAATCGAGAAGTATTTGCAGAAAGGTATGGTTTGTCAATATAAATTTAAAAATTTTTATAACCCCAATGACCTGAGAAGCTTTATTTTACTAAATACTAACTTTGCAGTTTTATGGAAGAAAACCTTTCCCATAGTCATTCAGATCATTTGCACAGTCATTCGGGGCATTCTCATAGCCACCACGGACATTCGCATGGTCATATAATGGAACTCAGTTCCGTAAATACCGCATTTATTATAGGTATTATCCTGAATCTTGCTTTCGTCCTTATTGAAGCCATAGTAGGAATAGCCATTCATTCCATGTCGCTTTTATCGGACGCCGGACATAACCTTGCCGATGTAGCCAGTCTTGGTCTATCTCTTTTTGCATTCCGAATGATGAAGGCAAAATCAAATACTATTTACACCTACGGATATAAAAAAACAACCGTGCTTGTGGCTCTTCTAAATGGAGGAATCCTACTCGTTTCCATTGGTGCGATCCTTTACGAATCTGTTCACCGCCTTATCCTACCCGAACCGCTTCCGGGAAAAACCATTTCAATTGTGGCTGCAATTGGCATACTAATCAATACAATTACGGCATTGCTATTTTTCCGTAATAAAGAAAGTGATCTCAATATTAAAGGGGCATTCCTTCACCTGATGTCGGACGCAGTAGTATCTGCGGCGCTTGTAATAGGTGGAATTATTATCATTTATACTAAATGGTATTGGATTGACCCACTCCTGGGCATAGTGGTAGCTGTGGTTATAGTATTCAGCACCTGGAATCTTTTAAGAGATAGTTTGCGTCTTTCCTTGGATGCAGTTCCCCTTGGCATTGATTTGCGTGCCGTTAAATCAGCGATAGAAAAAATTTCCGGGGTTCAGGATTTCCACCATATTCATATCTGGGCGCTTAGTACTACGGAAAACGCATTAACAGGTCATGTGGTTCTGAAAAAGGGAATCGGGATAGAGGACCAGGAGAAAATAAAAGGGGATATTAAACACAAACTGCTTCACCTGAATATTCAGCATGTGACGCTTGAAACAGAAACAGAATCTCTGGCTTGCGAAACCAAACATGTATCTAATCTTTCAGTAGATCTCTGACGCTACTTTCAAGATCGGGTCCTTCTGCATTTATAGTCCTGATTACTCCCTCTCTGTCGATCAGGAAAGAAGATGGAATCATATCTACACCATATGCAGAAGCCGACGGAGCTTCCCAACCCTTATCATCTATAACCTGTATCCAGTTAAGTTTGTCGTGTCGAACCGCCTTTTTCCAGCTATCTATTTCTTCATCCAAAGAAATCCCGTAGATCTCCAAACCTTTACTGTGATATTTTTTATACAATTTAGCAAGTCGCGGATTATTGTGACGACAAGGGCCACACCAGCTTGCCCAAAAATCAATTAAAACAACTTTTCCTTTCAGTTCGGATAAAGAAATCATTTCCCCATTTAAATCCGGCAATGATAAGTCAACAGCGGTTTGTCCGGGTCTCATTTGTGAAAATAGATTTAAACTGATTAGCATCAAAAACAGTGTAAAACAGATTCTGTTCATTTACAACAATCTTTTTTAGTAAACAAAGACCGAAAAATACTGATCAATCTCTTCCAAAAATTTAGAGCTATCTCCATATAGTATTTATTACCCATTATTTAACGTCAGTTTACAAAACTCCAGTATATGCCAAGACGAATTCTCAGACCAATATATGGATAAGAAGGTGCTACAAAATTATTATTTGTGAACCCAAAACCGGTTTCCGGAGTAACTTGTGCAGTATTGAGATTTTCTGCCCGGAAATATGCAACAAAACTCCGTATTCTGAAATTCACATATAAATTGACGTCCGGTAATTTCTCAGCGATGGTTGTTTGATTTTGGGTAAAGAATTGTCCGACAACCGGAGAATATCCGTCTGCGGTATATGGCGTGTAATACCTGAATTCAAAGCCAAACGCCAGCAGCAGGTTTCTGAATCCGAGTGTGCCTTCATAACCTATCTGACCATGAGTAACAAATAAAGGGATATTTACCGGGGAAGCACCGGCTACTTTTTGAACAGCCGCCATGGCTCTAAGTATCAGGTGTCTTGAAAGCGCAAATCTTTTATCTGCAGAAATGATCAGCACATTAAATGGGTTTGTTTCCTGGGCTGCGATATAATAATTTGTGAAATAGGGATAATTGTTAAGCAAATAATAATTCCCTGAAAGAGTCAGCTGAAGTTTTGGCTGATCGATCGACCCAAATAAATGCACCACATTTTCCTTATAAAAAGAGCCCGAAGGCACACCAAATCCAAAGCTGCTTTCCTGACTCCAGGCCATTCCAAGTGATCGGTTCACATTTTCAAAGCCGACCTGTAAAAATCCCAGGTTTTTACTTATCTGTCGTTTGAGACTTAAGTATGCATTATAGTCTCCCGCATTAAAACCATTAATATAGAAATTGCCAAACGCTTCCACATCCCATTTTTTGTTACGCGTTTTATTCCTGTATTCACCATGTATGAATAAATTATAGAGAGAACGTTCTCCTGCATTATATGTTCCGTTCATCGTTTGAAAACTTATTCCGGCTTTAAGAAACTGCTGCGGATTTTTCGAATCCGGAAATGAGTAGAGTGAAAAATCATTGGTCAGATTATGCCAGAGGTCGCTGAGGCGTATTGTATCAGGTGTGGAAATAAAATTCAGTTCCTTTATGTAATAATCCGTTTGAGGAGCATAATCGTTGAACATTTGATGATAGGTAGAATAACTGATGGTTTGCTCAGCACGGAATTTGGGATAGAATAAAGGGATGACTACCGAATCGTTTACGAGTGAATCCTTCAGTCCAATAATATCATATTGCTGTCTTAGCATAAATGTACCCGTGGTATAAAAAGTACCCGTTGGTATCGGTACACCAAAAAGATTGTTAACATTAGGATAGGCGAGAGCAGGACCGATATTAGTAGGAATCGTAAATCGGTTTGTAAAAGTAACAGAATCCAGATCTGCATTATTTTGAATACCCGCACTTTCAGCAGATTCAAGTTTACTTCCCAGTAGAACCAGGAATGCCTGGTATCTTTTATTCTGGGACTGATACCAGGAAGTAAAGCGGTAGTTGTTATGATTGGTATTCTGATTTCCAAATGTACCAGGTGAATTGATCAGTCGGTATTCAAAAAAAGCGTTCCAGTTTCTCGTGATATTTTGCGTATGGACAAGGTCGATCATTTGTTCAGCATTAGTTCCCAGTAGATAATTCAGTTCCGAATAAGGTTTGGTCGTATTATAAAATCGGGAATTTTCTACGGTGAAAACATAGGGGTCATAAGCATGCCAGCCCCCATCCCATCCGGGTTTCATGAATGGATTAAATATCAGGCTGTGGGAAGCCGTTCCGATATTCCCAAAATCGACATAGGTAGGCGGAAGTGGGTAACGCAGGTAGAAATTGTAAACTTCCGAATCGATCTTTTGTAAACGGCTCGAATCGAGAAAACGAAAAGTAATACTAATCGTATCATCCTTGCGATGTTGCAGCGAATCCTTTCCGCCACGCCCTCCCATACCACGTAAGCGGCCTGAGGGATCGCTTTGCGCATTGGCTGCATAGCAACCGATAATTAAAGTAATGATAACCAGAAGTCCTTTCATGCCACTTCTCTTCATCCATGAATTTGACGGAAAATTAACCAATCCCTGCGGGCCTATGCCTGATAAAACGTTAATATTCATATGGATGCCACAAGCCCTTTGAAAATGGCTGTCAGTCTTGGTTCTGCTTGTCTGGCCGCTTCCAATACTTCTTCATGGGTGATTATATTTTCTTCTTCCCGGATACCCATATCCGTTATTATACTCATGGCAAAAACATCCATACCAAGATGAACGGCAGCAATGGTTTCCTGTACCGTACTCATACCTACTGCATCCCCGCCTGCCATATGCAATAATTTATATTCGGCCCGGGATTCAAAACTTGGTCCTGTAACACCTGCATAGACACCTTCTCTGACCTGGATATTTTTGGCTGATGCAATGGATTTTGCTTTTAGCACCAGATTTTTTTTATATGGTTCACTCATATCGGGGAAACGTGGTCCGAAGATTTCTGTATTTGGTCCGATTAAAGGATTGACAGTAAATAAACTGATATGGTCGGTAATAATCATAAGGTCGCCCACTTTAAATGCAGGATTCATTCCACCGGCAGCGTTGGAAAGTAATAGGGTTTTAACACCGAGAAATTTCATTAGCCGGACCGGAAATACTACCTGCTCTACATTATATCCTTCATAGTAATGAAAACGTCCGGCCATTGCGACAATTCTTTTCCCTTCCAGCTTCCCAAAGATCAGGTGACCGCTATGTCCGTCTACAGTTGAAACAGGAAAATCAGGAATAGATGCATAGTCCAGCTGAAATTCAATATCGATCTCTTTTGATAAATTCCCGATTCCACTACCGAGAACAATTCCGACAGAAGGATTATGGGGATAGGATTTTCTAATAAAGTCAGCCGTTTGCTGAAGATTTCTGATCTGGCTTTCCGTCATAGTTTACTATATATAATCCAGAGAATGAACGCGCAAAGATAAGCTGCCAGCACGTATCTGAATAGTTTATCGGATGCGTACATGTCTTAGTTCCAGCAGGTTCAAACCATTAGCTTCAAAGCCGCTCACTGCCGGATTTACAAAATGAATCACTTCATCATACCAAAGTGGAACTACCGGAGCATCATTTATAACCAACTGATCCATCTTCCGGTAATAATCGTAACGGATACTGTCGTTATTTTCAATCAGTGAATTCCTGTAAAGCTGATCGTATTGTTGATTTTTATACCTCGTATAATTTGGTGGTGACGGATTAACAGAATAAAATACACTCAGGTAATTTTCTGCATCCGGATAATCACCGATCCAGCTGGCTCTGAAAAATACTGCCTGTGATTTGGCTGTTTCTTCCAACAGGAGACTTTTCTGGGTTATGTCTATCTGAATTTTTATCCCAATTTCTTCCAACTGGCGCGCTATGAATCCAGCGAGGTCTGCATAGATATCAATCGTTTTGAGCGTGATGACTGGAAGTCCTGATCCTTCTGGGTATCCGGCTTCTTGCAAAAGCTGAATGGCCCTTGCCGGATTATAATGATACCCATGTACTTTTGTCGAATCGAACCCAGGAAGACCGGGTGGTATGAAACCGCTCTCAGCCGGAGTCCCGATGGAATTTCTCAGGTATGTAATCATTTTTCTTCTGTCAAATCCATAATTAATAGCCTGACGAATTTTTAATATCCTCAGCGGGGAAGCTTTTACGGCAGGAAAGTTGCTGTCAACCACGATCCCGAGGTATTCCGTATTGAGATAAGGGCTTTTTGAAAGCAGGATCTTCCCTTCCCATTCTTTTTTCAATTCACCTTTTTTATTCAGCACTTCATCTTTGAATGAAGGGTCGATATCATTCATGAAATCAAGTCTGCCTTGTTGTAACAATAAAAACTCTGTAGCGCGGTTGTCGAAAAAACTGATTTTGATTGCATCCAGGTATGGAAGGCGATTGCCTGTACTGTCTTTTTCAAAATAATTTTCATTTTTAACAAAGATCAGGTCCTGCCCTTCTTCCCAGCTTTTAAATTGAAAAGGTCCCGTTCCACAGGGATGACTCCGGAAGTCTTTCCCATATTTTTCAACTACTTCGTGCGGAACAATGGAACAATATTGCATGCTGAGCAATCCTAGTACAGGATGGAAGGCTGTCAGCAGACGAAGTTGGAAAGTAGAATCATCCGGGGCTTGAAAAGCTTCCACTCCCGAAATTCTTTCATTAAAAATCCAGGCGCCACTACTGGCAGTTTTTTTATCCAGGAGCCTTGATAAACTATAAACGATGTCAGAGGCGTTCATTCGTCTGCCCTTCCCATCCGGAAATGCTTCATTATCATGAAAAAAAACATCTCTGCGCAAATGAAAAACATAAGTTTTTTTGTCATTGGAAATTTCCCAGGAATTGGCCAGGGAAGGCACAATGTTTAAGCGGGCATCTGTTTGTACCAGGGTATTGTACAGCTGGTGGACGGGCCATATAATGGATTGGTTTTTCGCAAATGCAGGATCCAGGGTGGCAATACCCGTGGGTTCATTATATCGGAAGGTTTTTTTATTACTGGTTGAAAGCGAATGACAGGCGGTGAATGAAAAACCTGTCATTAAAATAAAAATAAAGACCTTTCCCTTATAGTATAAAATTTTCATCCGGATACGAAAATCGCATTTATGATTCATCAGGCGAAAAGGATTTCTTCACTCTCCATTATTTGTAACCTGTTTTTTTTATTGGCCATAGCACAGCAGGAAAAGCCTAAGTTTACCAGAGCAGATACGCTCAGAGGATCGATGAATGCAGAACGTGCCTACAACGTATTAAAATACGATATTTCCTTTACTCCCGATTTTGAAAATAAATCGATTCAGGGTAAGAATACCATTACTTATATCGATTCAACTAATTTAAAAAATAATAAAGAATCACCTGGTCCCAAAAGTGGGTTGATTCAAATAGATCTACAGGAACCCCTTGAGATAGATAGCATTGTCCAAAATGGTCAAAAATTAGAGTTTACACGGGAAGGAAATGTTTTTCATGTAAAAACCTCTAATGAAATTTATAATAAGAGGCATCTGATAGAAAACTGCCTGGCATGTATTCGACAACTCACAGTATTTTATCACGGCAATCCTCAGATCGCCGTTCGTCCTCCCTGGGGCGGTGGATTTATCTTCACCAAAGACTCCCTTGGCCGTCCCTGGATGAGTGTGGCTTGTGAAGGTACAGGGGCAAGCGTCTGGTATCCCTGCAAAGATTACCTGGGTGATGAACCTGATAGCGGTGCAAGCCTGACCATCATTGTGCCTGACAGCCTCGTTGCTGTTGCCAACGGCAGACTGATCAAAAAATATGCTGTTTCAAAAGGAATGACTTCCTGGACCTGGGCCGTCGTTAACCCGATCAATAATTATGATATCATTCCTTATATCGGCAAATATGTAAACTGGCGTAATACTTTTTACGGGCAAAAAGGAAACCTCGATTGCAGCTTTTGGGTATTAGACTACAATCTGCAGAAAGCAAAAAAACATTTTACAGTGGTAGACTCCATGCTACGTTGTTTTGAATACTGGTTCGGTCCCTACCCATTTTATGAAGATGGTTATAAACTCGTGCAGTCACCGCACCTGGGTATGGAGCATCAGAGCGCAATTGCTTACGGAAATCATTTTATGCAGGGATACCTTGGCAAAGATTTATCGGGAACAGGTTGGGGTTTGAAATGGGATTTTATCATAGTGCATGAAAGTGGTCATGAGTGGTTTGGAAATAATATTACCTGCAAAGATATTGCTGACGAGTGGATCCATGAGTCATTCACCAATTACAGTGAGACATTATACACTGGTCATTATTTCGGTAAAGAAGCCGGAAATGCTTATTGTATCGGCACAAGAAAATCAATTCAAAATGTTAACCCCATCATTCAATATTACGGAGTTAATCATGGACCTGAAGGAACGGATGAATACTATAAGGGAGGGAATATGATACATACCATCCGGCAGGTCATACACAATGATGAAATATTCAGGCACATCATGCGGGGTTTGAATCAGAATTTTTATCACCAGACTGTTACGGCTCTGGATATCCAGAACTATATTAATAAAATTTCCGGAATAGATTTTACGCCGGTCTTCAATCAGTACCTGCGATCCACGGCCATTCCCGTTCTGGAATACAAATTCGAAGAAAAAAATTTAGTTTACCGTTGGACAAACTGCAATCCCGATTTTAATATGCCTGTGAGGGTTGACGTAAACGGTGAACACTGGCTCAAACCAAGTATTGAATGGAAAAAAGAACGGATATCAAATGATGCTAATCCCGTTGTGCAGATTGATAAAAACTTTTACGTGAACCAGCGGGAGGTAAGCAGTAATCCCTAGCCGGATCATTTGATCCAAAACCTTCATCTTTGCAGCGCAACATTTCCGGCATGAGCACTATTCGGCGGCAAAGTATACTTTCTTCTGGTATTATTTATCTGGGCTTTGCGCTGGGTTTTTTAAATACATATCTATTCACCCGTCAGGGTGGGTTTACCCCGACTGAATACGGTCTTTATGGAACTTTCATTGGTGTGGCCAATATCATAAATGCCTTCGCCAATTTTGGAATGCAGGCCTATATATCTAAATTCTATCCTTATTACCAGGACAACCTCAATGTAAAGGATAACGATATGATGGGATGGGCTTTCATTACATCCATTTTTGGTTTTATCATGGTCCTGGCAGCTGCATATATTTTCAAAGGACTTGTTGTGAGAAAATTCTCCGCCAATGCTCCTGATTTTGTAAAATATTATGCCTGGGTTTTCCCCTTGGGATTTGGTCTGACCATGTATTCAATTTTGGAAGCTTATGCATGGCAACTGAGAAAATCCGTACTAACCAGTTTCCTGAAAGAAATGTTGTTCAAGCTATTTACTTCTGTACTTGCCATTTTTTTCTTCCTGCATATTATACACGATTTTGATTTATTTATTAAATTATTTTCGCTGACTTATTTGTTATTAGCTATTATTTTGCTGGGGGTGCTTATACGTTCGGGGGAAATACATCTGACTTTACGAATCAGCCGGGTATCCAAAAAATATTTTAAAAAAATCCTTCTGCTCTGTTCATTTATCTGGAGTGGGGGCCTGATACAGAATATTGCCTATGTATTTGACAATCTCGTGATTGCCGCTGTCATTCCGAATGGTCTGACCATGGCAGGTATATTTAGTCTTGCAGTTAATATTGCCAGTCTGATCCAGGCTCCGCAAAGAGGCATCGTTGCTGCTTCCATCGGTCATCTTTCGCGAGCCTGGAAAGATAAAGATTTCGGAAAAATACAGCGGATCTATCAGCGCTCCTCCATCAACCAGTTGATTTTTTCCTGCGGCATTTTTGCCCTGATATGGATGAATTTTTTGGATGGCGTTAAAAACTTTCATTTACAACCGGCTTACAAGCAGGCAATGCCCATTTTTTTATACCTCGGAATTTGGCGAATCATAGATATGGGTACCGGAGTAAATTCCCAGATCATTGGTACATCCACACGCTGGCGATTTGAATTTCTTACCGGTATGATCCTTCTCGCCATCACACTTCCGCTTAATTATGTGATGGCAAAGAAACTTGGTGTAGTGGGACCAGCTATCGCGACCCTGATTTCATATACTATTTATAATGCTATTCGTTATCTTTTTCTTTTAAAGAAATTCAGACTTCAGCCCTTCAATTATAAAACAGGCCTGACCATTTTATTGGCTTTATCTGGCTACTATGTCAGTTACCTATTATTCAGGCACATACACGGATTTCTGGCTATGGCACTCCGCAGCCTGTGTTTTATTTTAATATATATTACGGGTACTCTTCTGTTAAAACTATCACCGGATATAATTCCCGTCTGGAATACTTTAAAAAAGAAACTCACGATTCCCTATCTTCGCACCCGCAAATAAGCAAAGTTCTTACTCATGATCACGAGACGAAATATCAGGGTTAAAATAATGCAAACCCTGTACTCCCTGGAGGCACAGGACAATCAAAAGATGGGAGATGCGCAGAAGATTCTGCAAAAACATTTTGACCAATCCGGTCAATTACTCATTTATCTTATTTATTTTCTGACTGAACTTGCGCGATACGCTGAAACAGATTCCCTGCGTCGTTCTTCCAAACACCTTCCTACGGAGTTAGATAAAAATGTAAATACCAAACTGGCAGGCAATCAATTACTCTGGAAGATGCTGGAACAGGAATCCTATCAGAAAATAGTTAAGAAATACAAGCCCGAACTGATTGATCATGCAGATATGGTCCGAAAGTTATACCTCGAACTTAGGGAAACGGAAGTTTACAGAATCTATATTTCCGAAAACAGTCGCGATAAAAAACCAGAGAAAGAAATTATAGAATATATTTTTAATGATTTTTTATTACCTAATGAAGCCTTTGAGTCGCACCTGGAAGAAATATTTCCGAACTGGGGAGATGATGGAGAAATGATGCAGAAGCTGGTTTCAGGTTACCTGAACAAAACCACCGCATTTAATTTTGAAGAGATAGTGAGCTCCGATAAAGCATTATTTGCCCGTGAACTTCTTACTGCCGTAATGGAGAAAAAAGAAATCACTATGGAACTGATACGCCCCAAATTAAAAAACTGGGATGCAGACCGGATTGCAACTTTAGATATGATCTTCATGCAAATGGGCGTTTGTGAATTTCTTTTTTTTGAAACCATTCCTCCGAAAGTTACCATCAACGAATATATTGACCTGGCCAAAGATTACAGTACACCGCTAAGCGGTCAGTTTGTAAATGGAATACTGGATAATATTCATAAGGATCTGGTTACAGAAAATAAGATGCATAAGGTCAATTTCAAAACCTCCTGATCCATGACAGGTTTTTTATATAGGTTTGCAAAAAATACCGGGTGATGCGAAACGTAGTGTTGGTTTTATTTATAGGCTTAATTCTTTTCTCCTGCAGGGAAAATGATTCTAAATTAAAAGTATTCAATTCCATGCTGCTGCCTAAGGATAGCAGCCTTTTCACTAAAATCACCTGGCTTGATTCGACAAGCCGGGATTTCGGTACTATCGCGGAAGGTCAGAAACTGGAAGTAGCATATCGTTTTTTGAATTCAGGAGATAAACCGCTGATCATTGCGCGGGTGCAACCCAGTTGCGGGTGTACGGTCGCGGAACAACCCGATGAACCTATCCTGCCGGGAAAAGAGGGTATTATTAAAGCATCTTTTAACAGTGAGGGTCGTGTAGGTATCAATCATAAAAAACTTTACGTGTTTGCCAATACAAAAGGCTCGCAGAGTAATGAAGTCCAGTTCAGTGTTCTGGTTCAAAAGAAAAAATGGTAAGGTAGATATTCAAATAAAAACAATACAATGAGTCATTCAGTTATTTTATTACAGTCAGCGCCCGGTGCCGGTAGTATGCAGTTCCTTCTTATCGGAGGTATGATCCTAGTGTTCTGGTTATTCATGATACGTCCGCAGGCTAAAAAAGCGAAACAAGCCAAGACATTTCAGCAGAATATGCAAAAAGGCGATAAGATCGTAACGATTGCGGGAATCCATGGTACCATCAATAAAGTGAATGAGGATGGCACGATTATGCTTGAAACCAGTCCGGGAAGCTACATGAAAATTGAAAAAAGTGCAATCTCGATTGAGTGGACACAGAATATCAATAAGCCAGCTGTATCGGTCGCTGATAAAAAATAATCAGATCATTTTTTGAACGCTTCCCTATCCGGATGCGTTATTTTTTATTAAAAATTGACATGCTTAAAATCGGATTAACCGGCGGTATTGGTTCAGGAAAAACGACAGTCGCGCAGATCTTTGAAGTGCTGGCTATTCCGGTTTATTATGCCGATCAGGCAGCCAGGGACTTAATGAATCAGGATCCTGAATTAAAAAAACAAATCGTTTCTGCATTCGGCGAAGAAACTTACAAAGAAGGGAAACTCGACCGCGGTTTTCTCGGTGAAATGGTTTTCGCAGATGACGAAAAACTGGCTCTGCTCAATTCATTTGTACATCCGGTTACCTTCCGTCATGCGTCTTCCTGGATGCAAAATCAAAAAACTCCCTATGCGGTAAAGGAAGCGGCACTAATCTTTGAAGCAGGGCTGGAAAATTTTTTTGATTTCATTATTGGCGTGACTGCTCCGGAATCTTTGCGCCTGGAAAGAGTAATGAACAGAGACCAATCCTCAGCAGAAAATGTATTGCAACGCATGTCAAAGCAAATGAATGAAGATGAAAAAATGTCCAGATGCGATTTCGTAATTATTAATGATGGTAAACAGGCGTTATTGCCCCAGGTGTTGGAGATTCACAAAACTTTACTTACAAAGGCAACATAATAGAAAGTGTGGTAGTGTGGAAGTTGAAAAACTCACTACCACACTAGCACACTTTCAAATGATATTCATTTTAATTTAGCAAGAGCATCCTTTATTCTCGCCCAGGCACGTTCAATATTTGTCATACTGTTCGCGAAAGAAAACCGTATACATCGGGGCTCTCCGAAAGCATCACCCATTACGGATGAAACATGGGCAGTATTTAATAAATACATACAAAGGTCGTTTGAATTTTTAATAGTGATTTCACCATCCGACTTTCCAAAGAAAGAAGAAATATCGGGAAAAATATAAAAAGCACCCTCCGGTTTGAAACATTTGATACCGGGAATCCTGGTAACCAGCTCCATCGTTTTCTCCCTCCTCCTCCTGAATTCCTCTACCATCTCATAGCTCGGTTTCAGATCAGTAGTGAGCGCTGTAACAGCAGCTTTCTGAGTAATTGAATTAGTGGCGCTCGTGAATTGTCCTTGCAGTTTCTCGCAGGCTTTTGCAACTTCAACCGACGCAGCAATATATCCCAGTCTCCATCCGGTCATCGCAAAGCCTTTGCTCAAACCGTTTACAAGTATGATTCGTTCTTTCAGATCGCCGAACTGTGCGATACTTTCATGTTTCCCTACATAATTAATATATTCATAGATCTCATCTGAAATAATAGCTACCCCTGGATGTTTTCTAAATATTACAGCCAGTGATTCCAATTCTTTTTTGTCATAAACAGCTCCCGAAGGATTGCAGGGTGAAGAAAATAAAAAAACTTTTGTTTTCGGTGTAATTGCTGCCTCGAGTTGCGCCGGCGTAATTTTAAAACCGGACTCAAGGCTGGTATGCACTTCAACGACTTTCCCACGCGCAATTTTTACGAGCTCTGAATAAGTTACCCAATATGGTGTGGGAATAATCACTTCGTCACCATCATCAACGAGCGCAAGTAAGGTATTTGCAAGACTTTGTTTGGCCCCGGTTGATGCAACAATTTGATCGGGTTTATAATCCAGGTTATTATCTCTCTTTAGTTTTTCGCAAATAGCTTGACGCAGGTCAAGGTATCCCGGTACCGGAGTATAATGACTCCAGTTATCGTCAATTGCTTTTTTTGCAGCGTCTTTAATGTGTTGTGGTGTGTCAAAATCTGGTTCGCCTACGCTTAGGTCAATAACATCTACTCCCTGTGAACGCAATTCACGGCTGAGTTTTGCCATTTTCAAAGTCTCCGGTTCGCTGAAACGAGATAAAATCGAGGATAGTTGCATAGTGATTTATTACGATTTATTGCGGCCGCAAATGTACCTCTTTTTTTAAAATCGAGAACCTTTTAAGCTTAACGCGTAACATGTAAAGCTTAACGCGAAACGTTGAGCTAATTCACCCTCACTGACTTAATTTGTAATTTGTTTTGCAGAGAAGTGGGAGAGTCAAGAAATCCCTGCAGGTATACATTATAACTTTTGGTACTGTCGAATTGAAGGCTATCAAGTCGTATAAAATTTGCACTATCCAAACTTGGATTTGCGCTGTCTATTCTTGGATTAGAACTGTCAGTAAAAGCAAAAATCTGGTTCATTCCAATATGCACAATTTGGTTAAATGTGTAAATAGCCGGATTCGGATTATATGCGACAAAAGAACTAAACCCGATTATGGTTGTATCCCTTACGTAAATTGTAAACGAATCATTTATTTTATTATCCTTGGTATAAATAAGTTTAAGACCTATTGATGAGCTTGGAGAAAAATTCATAAACCGAATTGTCGTGAACGTATCGTAACGAACCGGTGGGTTATCTTGTAAAATAATTAGGGTTACGGATCTGGAATCCAGGGTATCAAAAAAGAAAATACTGTAATGACTTCCCTGTTGAAATGCAGCATTTCCATGTATGCTCAGACTTGTATCCTGCGCCAGGAATATATTCATATCACTGATTCTGGAGATGGTTGTATCGTACGGATTTCCGTCAATGCCGGTAGTCAGGCCGAAAGCGAGGGGATTGGAAAATAAAAGGGCTCCATCGATGGTTAGGGAAATCGGACCGACCCCATATGCAACATGAGTCAGGCCAACATATGCCTTATTCCCATTAATATTAGCTGATTTATTACATGAAAACAGACATAATGCTAAGAGCTGAAAGCTCAGGGTTTTTACCTTATTACAGAAAGATATGGGTCTGAAATTGTTAAAAATCATGAATTCCTGCGGATTAATCCGATTTTACCTTTTGAGAGCGTGAAAATAGCAAAACAAGGCATCTTATCCATCGTCTTAACATTTTAGTTATCAATTGGAAAACCTATCTTTGCCGCTCTTAAAAAAAACCGAAAAGCAATGAGAGCGCTGGTTAGCATATTTGCAAGCTTACTGATTGTCATTTCCCTTTACCAACTGTCTTTTACCTGGTTTGTGAATAAACACGAATCTGCGATGACGCAGAAAGCCGAACGTTTTGTTAAAAACAATAACCCATCTCCTGAAACAAAATATCCCGGGAATAAAGATGCCCAGGTTTTGTATAAAGATAGTCTTAGCCTGCTGGTACGTGAACGTACCCAGAGATTGCTTGATTCAACCAAGGATACAAAGATTACCTGGTGGGGAACAACATACCAGAAATCCAAAGAAAGTGAACTTTTACTTGGACTGGATTTACAAGGCGGTATAAATGTGACTCTTGATATTGAACTCGAAGGCCTGATCAAAGGACTTGCCAACAATCCTCGTGACGCTAACCTTGTAAAAGCTATACAACTTGCTGATCAGAAAAAATTAACAAATGGTGGCGCCAACTATATTGACCTTTTTGCCCAAGCGTTTAAGGAAGTCAATCCGGGAACCAAACTCGCCCCATTGTTTGCAAATTCAAACCGGAATAAACTGAAGTTTGAATCATCTGATGGCGAAGTGATAAGTTACCTGCATGACCAGGCATCTGCCGGAATGAAACAAACCTACCAGGTTCTTACAAAACGTATTGATAAATTCGGTGTTTCCCAGCCAAATATCCAGTTGGATGAAAATAAAGGGATAATTAGTGTTGAGCTTGCCGGTGCAACGGATCCGGACCGGGTAAGGAAATATCTTCAATCGTCTGCTAACCTGCAGTTCTGGGAAGTATATAATATTTCAGAATTGGCGACTCCTTTGCAAAATGCCGAAAAAATACTTCAAAAATACCTCAACGGTGTTAAAGATTCCAGCTCACTCGCCAAACAGGATTCTACAGAAGACAGCATCTCCCTCAACCGGAATCCTTTGCGCATCATGCGTTTCATACAACCTACCCAGGATGCACAAGGCCAGGTACATTATCCATCTGCTGTCGCTACACCGCTGCTTAAAGACTCTTCAATAATAAATAGTTATCTGAACATTCCGGTAGTTCGCAATCAATTCCCCGCAAATCTGAAATTCATGTGGGGTAAACAGGAATACGATGATAATGGTAAAGCATATCCATATCTGGAATTATATGCAATCAAAACAGTTCCCGGAAGTGATAAGGCAAAATTGGAAGGCGAAGTAATTACAGATGCCCGGCAGGATTATGACCCTGTTACAGGGGGTGTGGTAGTTGAAATGAGCATGAATAAGCATGGCGCCGATGTATGGGCTAAAATGACATCAGATGCAACCGTTGGTAATAAGCATGATCCTATTGCCATTACACTTGACGAAGTGGTTTATTCAGCACCCTATGTAAATGGGCCTATCACTGGAGGAAATTCCCAGATTACAATGGGCAACAGGAATACCGGGCAGACCGTGAATGAAGCAACAGACCTCGCCAATATATTAAAAAGCGGCAAACTAAATGCTCCTGCCCGTATAGTACAGGAACAGGTTGTCGGTCCAACATTAGGTAAAGCTGCAGTAAATGGGGGAGCTTTGGCCTTCGGTATTTCATTCCTGGTAATTTTTACCCTGATGCTGGTTTATTATAATACAGCCGGATGGGTTGCAAATATTGCATTGATATTAAACCTGCTCTTTACAATTGGAATCCTGAGTGCCATGCATGCCACACTTACCGCTCCTGGTATTGCCGGCCTTGTATTGACAATTGGTATGGCGGTGGACACGAATGTAATCATCTTTGAAAGGATCAAAGAAGAACTCACGCGTGGGAAAAGTTACCAGCTGGCGGTAAATGACGGTTATCGCCGATCGCTGGCACCAGTACTTGATGCCCACGTAACAACTTTCCTGACTGCGGCTATACTTGCTTATTTCGGACTCGGACCCGTACTCGGATTCGCTACTACGCAGATGCTGGGTATCTCCCTTTCCCTGTTTTGCGGAATCCTTGTATCCAGGATGGTTACCGATTTCTACACAAATAAGAACAGACATTTTCAATACTTTACCGGTATTTCAAAAAAAGTATTCCAACATGCAAATTTTAAATTCATTGAGTATCGCAAAGTAACTTATTGTATTTCCGTATTTGTGCTTGTGTTGGGTATATCCGCCTACTTTCATGGATTCCAGAAAGGTGTGGAATTTTCAGGAGGAAGGAGTTATATTGTTAAATTCAATAAACCTTTAAATGAACAGGAAGTAAAAGATGCACTGAATCTCCAATGGGGAAAATATCCTGAGGTTAAAACCTATGGTTCAAACCAGCAATTTGAAATCACTACAGATTATCTTGTAAACAGAGAAGGTTCCGCTGCTGATTCCACTGTAGCAGGTAAAATGTTTGTTGGTCTCCAAAAATTCCTGCCACCCGGAACGACGGCTAAGGAATTTACTTCAACCAATAAATACATCCAGCAATCAAAAAAAGTAGGTGCATCCATTTCAGATGATCTGAAGGCTGGTGCTGTGAAGGCTACTATTTTTGCGCTTATTGCCATTTTCGTATATATATTCATTCGTTTCCGTGACTGGAGGTATTCTCTGGGTACTATCATAGCTTTGTTGCACGATGTACTGGTAGTATTAGCAGTATTTTCATTTCTTCCGTCAGTAGTACCTTTCCCATTGGAAATTGACCAGCATTTTATTGCAGCCGTTCTTACAGTGATCGGCTTTTCTATGAACGATACCGTAATTGTGTTTGACAGGATCCGTGAAGACAGTCGCACCCTTCGTGGTAAAACAAAAGCTGAAATTATCAATAAGGCGGTGAATGAAACATTACCCAGGACTATTATGACATCACTTACAGTGTTTCTGACGATCCTCATCCTGTTCCTTGTAGGTGGAGAAGTAACAAAGGGGTTTGCTTTTGCTATGCTGATCGGAGTAATAACAGGTACTTATTCTTCCATCTTTGTTGCTGCACCCATCCTGATTGATATGGCAAGGAAAAGACCACTGGGAGCTGCTGACACCAGTGCAACGCCTGTCATCAGAAAGAAACCGGTCCCGGCAAAGTAAAATATCCAGAAAAATAAAACGAATACCCCTCTGTTTTGTCAGGGGGGTATTTTGTTTTAAGTAGAAATTGAGTTTAAAAATATTATGGATGGGGTGGTAAAGGAGGGTGTGGGGGAACTGGTGGATGCGGAGGTACCCTGTGATAATAACTCGTATGATGGTATGTACGATGATAATAATGGTGATAATAATGATGACCATGATAATAGTGACCATGATAATAGTGACCATGATAATAATGACCATGCGGGTGGTGAATCGGAGGTGATGGTGGACGTGGCTGGCTAAATGCAATAACCGAACAAAATAGTAAACAGGTTAAAATCGATATCACCTTTAATTTAAATACGGATTGCTGACTTGTTTCTGATTTCATAATGTCATAAAGGCAATTCACATGCCATCAGGTCCATAAAAAACAAAGGCCCGCCAAATATTAATGGATAGGGCCTTGATTTTTAATCATATATTTCAATTTCCGATATGCTGTATTTTACATTCTAAACAGCCTTATGTGATCGGGCATATGTGGAATGATTAGCCGGTCTTCCATGAAAATGATTATGATAGTGCCGGTGACTATGGTGGCGGTGATATGACCTGTGATGGAAATGTCTGGAACTCCGATGCCCGTAGTAATGGTGATATGCACGATTATGGTGCATTGGAGGACGAGGACTGGCAAATGTCAAAACTGATAAAAAAAGCAGGCCGGTTAAAAAGGATATAGCTTTCATATTTTTACAGATTAATTTTTATTATTTGTTTTCATTATAACGTATCTGGCGTTCCATCATTGTTTGGCTAATTTATAAAAACAGGCAGAATTCCCCAAAACTTGTAATCCTCGAATGCTGCCCTTTAGATTGAAATTCAACTCTTTAACTGCTGTTTAACCATTTTTGTAATTTTATAGGACAGAAACTATCTCAATTTTGCGTTTCAATTTTTTTTGTTCATGAGGTCTTCCATATTGAAATGGCTGGTTTTATCCGCCACCGTGTTAATTGGGCTTATCGTCGTCGTTCAGCTATACTGGCTCACGAAGGTTTATTCATTTGAACAAAAACAATTCAATACCAATGTGGTTAAAAGTCTTCGAGGAGTTTTCGAGGACCTGGAAATGAACGACAATCCGGCACAAAGTCTTCAACAATTAATACATAATCCTGCTAATGATTACTATTTGTTTAAGGCAGATACGATTCCGGAACAGGATTCACTTACATTTTATATCCGCAAGGAATTCGGTGATTTTGATGTGCTGACTGATGTTAAGCTTGGAGCTTACAGTAGTACGGTGAAGAAATACGTTTATGAGGACTATATTCCGACTGCAGCCTCAGGATTTAATATTACCTCCGCTCAGGGATTGCCGGTTTTTACTCAAGAATATGATCATATACTTCTTTATTTCCCGCACCGTTCCCAATACATATTGGGCGAGATGAATTTCTGGATTATAAGCAGTGTGGCGCTTTTCCTGGCCCTGATCGGGCTGGCAATTAGTCTTTTCTATTTCTACCGACAGAAATTTCTAGCTGAAGTTCAAAAAGATTTTGTAAATAATTTCACTCATGAATTCAAGACTCCGCTCGCCGTTATTAAGATAGCTTCCGATGTTCTTGCACAGAATGATATCAGCCAAAAGCCGGATAGATTAAAAAGATATTCTTCTATTATTCAAAATCAAACAACACACCTCCAGAATCAGGTTGAAAAACTTCTAAAATCAGCTTCTGCAGAAAATAAAAAATTCCCGATAGATAAAGAAAATGTTCAACCTGCCAGGCTGATTGAACAGGCCCTGAATAAACTTCAGCCCCTGATAGAACAGAAGCAGGCTCTCGTCGAACTAAAGGTGGATAATTACGAAACGAATATTCACGCTGATCAGGGGCATCTTGAACTGGCCATCATCAATATATTAGAAAATGCTTTAAAATATTCCATTTCTCCGCATATCATTGTAGAAACCGGTAAAGAAGAATCTGATTATTTTATTTCTGTAAAGGATAATGGCATTGGTATTGAAAAAAAATACCTTAAGAATATTTTCAAGAAATTTTACCGCGTCCCAACAGGAAATGTACATGATGTAAAGGGGTTTGGCCTGGGATTGAATTTTGTAAAGCGGATCATCGATGGCCATGATGGAAAAATCCGTGTGAACAGTTTACCTGGCATCGGAACAGAATTCCGTTTACTGATACCTTTTTAAGGATTAATAAAATCAAGCTTAATTCAAATGAATACAAAATCAAAAGTATTACTTGCCGAAGACGACCTCTCTTTAGGTTATGTAATAAAGGATAACCTCGCTGACGCGGGCTATGATGTTGTGCTCTGTGCCGATGGACAGGCAGCCATAGATAAATTCAGTAAAGAAAATTTCGATATCTGTCTCCTTGATGTGATGATGCCGAACAAAGATGGGTTTGCCGTGGCTAAAAAAATCCGCCAGCAAACTGATCAGATCCCCATCCTGCTTATAACTGCTAAATCTTTAGAAGAAGACCGAATACATGGTTTCGAATGTGGTGCAGATGATTATATTATTAAGCCCTTCAGTATGCAGGAACTGCTCTTAAGAATCGATGTATTTTTACGGAGGACAAAGAAAATGTATTCCGAGAAAATGTTAAACTTTCAGATCGGAAAAATGAAATTTTCTTTTAAAGACCTCAAATTGTCTGTAGGCGGGACAGCATTCAATATGACACAGAAGGAAGCGGAACTGCTTTTATTCTTATGCGAACATCCAAACAGAATTCTGAAAAGAGAAGAAGTGTTGTTGAATGTCTGGGGTAAAGACGATTATTTTTTGGGCAGAAGTATGGACGTTTTTATTACCAAACTAAGGAAATATTTCAAAGAAGATCCTTCCGTTCAAATTGAAACAATACATGGTATGGGATTCCGTTTAAATGCCTCAGTTCATTAATAGCATTTCAACAGTCTATATTACATAAAATTGACATGTCACTAAAACCACTGGCACTTGTTTTTTTTATCCTTTGGGTGAATTTAGTCTCCGGCCAGGGACGTTCTGATACATTGAGAATTACTCTGGACAGTGCAGAGCGTTTATTTATATCTGGAAATTATACCTTATTGGCTCAGAAATATAATATTGATGCGCAGAAAGCATTGATTATACAAGCCAGGCTTTGGCCAAATCCAAATTTATCTTTTGACCGTGGTCCCGTAATCCCTTTAAATGACCCTCAGGGAAATCCTTCGCATTCAACTTTTTTTGTAAATAGTGAAAATGCAGCTTCCTTATCCCAGTTGATTTTACTGGCCGGGAAAAGAAACAAACAAATTAAACTGGCAGAAGCGAATGCAATACTTTCCGAATACCAGTTTTTCGATCTTCTAAGAACGCTAAAATATACACTCCGGATTGATTTCTTTAATATCTATTATCTGCAGGAATCAGCAAAAGTATATGAAGTAGAGATCAGGGCCCTTATGCAAATCGTTAATGCATTTGCACAGCAGGAAGGCAAGGGCTATATTTCTGAAAAAGAAGTCATACGCATTAGGGCACAGTTATATACATTTCAAAGTGAATATAACGACCTGATTAATCAGATTAATGATATAGAAAGTGAACTCAGGCTTGTTTTGCAAGTAAAACCCACTATATATATTGAACCGCTGGCGGATTCAAATGCTATTAAAAGCCTCGATCCGGAAAAATTTACACTGAATACTCTTATCGATTCGGCATATAAAAACCGGACAGATCTCCTGATTGCCAGAAAAAACTTTGATATCAATAAACTGAATTATAGTTATCAGAAAGCTTTGGCGGTTCCAGACCTCACAGCTTCGGCCAGTTACGACAAACAGGGAAGCTATGCTTTGTATTATAATTCCATTGGAGTTTCGATGGACCTGCCTTTCTTCAACCGGAACCAGGGAAATATCAAGTCGGCAAAAGCGCTGATTGAAAATACAGATGCCTTACAAAAAAGTACTGAAGCAACTGTAGCAGAGAATGTTTCGCGCTCTCTCCAAAAAGCCTATTCTGAAAATAAATTATACCAAAGCATCGATCCCGGTTTTTCCAGTGACTTTGAACGTTTGATGCACGAAGTTTTGATTAATTATCAAAAAAGGAATATCGGACTTCTCGAATTTCTTGATTTTTACGATTCTTATAAGCAGAATATCCTGCAGATAAATTCTATTAAATTTAATAGGGTTCAGGCATTTGAAGATATCAATTATTATACAGGTACCGAATTCTTTCAACCTTAACCTCTTACCGAAGTATATGCAAGTTCAGTATAGATTCACACTCGTTGCGGTTTCATTTATTGTCCTGGGATTTTTTTCCTGCAAGGATAATACTGCGCCGTCAGAAGACAAAAAGGGATATACCATGCCCGACTCTCTATTAAAGACAATTGAAATTGATACCGTTAGCAATTCGCGTGTATTGAATACGCTTACTCTTACAGGTAAGGTGGATTTCAATGAAGACAAAGTAATCAAAATATATCCTCCGATAAGCGGCCAGATCACGGATATTAAAGTAATGACAGGCGATTATATAAAAAAAGATCAGGTGCTGGCAATAATTAAAAGTTCAGACATGGCTGGTTTCAGCAACGACTATGTTACTGCAAAATCGAATGTGGATCTTGCAAAAAAGACGATGGATGCCACTGATGATATGTATAAGAGCGGTCTGGCTTCACAACGTGATCTGGTGGCTGCTCAGGAAGGATATAACCAGGCAGTTTCTGCTTTTGAAAAAGCAAAACGTATATTAAATCTGAATGGTGGAAATATGGCAGGTGAGTACCCTGTCAAATCATCTATCAATGGCTTCTTGGTGGACAAGCAGGTGAACAATAACATGATAATCCGTTCTGATAATGCAACCGGTCTTTTTACCATATCTGATTTGAAAAATGTCTGGGTAATGGCGAATGTTTATGAATCCAATATCTCGTTCGTAAAAATGGGTGACAGTGTTAATATTACGACGTTATCATATCCCGGTAAAGTATTTCGGGGAAAGATAGATAAGGTTATGAATGTATTGGATCCCTCGAATAAAGTTATGAAATTACGGATTGTACTTGCGAATCCGGGTTACCTTCTTAAGCCTGAAATGTTTGCCAGCGTGGTAGTGAATACATCTGATAATAAAAAAATGCTCAGTATTCCTTCACGGACATTGATATTCGATCACAGTCAATATTATGTGCTGGTATATAAATC